>ERZ791826.1628-NODE-1628-length-12338-cov-3.366360_pt1 | contig 12338 bp, 12 predicted proteins | sample MGYA00510297_ERZ791826 | MGnify/ENA primary metagenome ERZ791826 (study PRJEB30046, sample SAMN00792004) | human gut metagenome | study: EMG produced TPA metagenomics assembly of the A metagenome-wide association study of gut microbiota in type 2... | reverse complement strand
TAAGATTCCCTGCATTATAACAGTTTGTGATTGTGCCGTCATTGCGTCCACACACACCGCCCACAAAATCATTCCCTTTGAAATAGGAATCAACAACTCCAACATTTTTTATGTTGCCATCAGCTTCTGAACTTCCGAATAATCCAATACGTGTTGAATTATCATTAAAGTATAAACCACTTACGGTTTTATTATTTCCGTCAAACGTTCCTGAATACAGTGTTATATGATCTTCCATACAATCTGCAATCGGTGTCCAGCTTATAAAATCACTTCCGTTGGAAACGTTGCCCTCTGTATCGTATTGTAAGGAATCAAGAAGATTTTCATTTACTGTGATGTTGGCTGTCAGAATTGCATTGGCTAATGTGTTTTGTTCAACTCCATCAAGAGTGCCGTTTACAAGTCCTGCAAACCAGTACAGCTGACCTGCATTGCTGATTTCGTAAACGGTGTCTTTCGTGCTGTCATCGTCAATGTCATATTTGTCAGCTGTTTCAACAGCAGGCTGATATACGGTTGCATTGCATTTCGGACAGTTTCCGAAACCGTTGCTGTTGAAAGTTATTTCAATACCCTCATGCTTACACTCTTCCTCTTCCGTGGATTGCTGTTCAGTCTTTCCAGCACTATCATTTGCCTGCACTGCAATTTCTGAATCATTTTCCTCTGCCCCTGCCTGAATCGGTGCCACACCTAATACCATGCAGACAGATAGCATTACTGCCAGACATCTTTTTATCCGGCGTATCTTTTTTCTCATAGACTGCCTCCTTTCTTATATCTGTGGATTAAACTGCTTTTGGCTCGTAGCCGTATGGCAGTTCGTGTATCCTATCATCTACGTCTATCTTATATGTCATTGATAGAAGATTCTCTATCATATATATGGAAAAATTTTACCATACCCCCCCCCATTTTATTCAAGGTTCATGTGGCAATTTATTCAATTATCACATAAAATTTCTCATAAAAAATGCCATCTCACCACTTATTGTGATGAAATGACATTTTTTAAGTCTCTTTATGTAATTCGTCACAGCATTTATTCCTGCTTTAACATGTAATTCTTCCATATCTCCGACAGCTCATCTTGTTTTTGTACACAGTGTATCTCATCCAATGGGAATAACATACATCCGCAGTGTCCCAAAAATGTCGGGAAACAGATAATTTTAAGTTCGGTATCTATCTCCGGACTATACGCCATAATCTCAAGCCGTTCTCCATACAGCGTTGCCCGCTCGTAAGTACACAGCCATTTATCATCCATATTGGAGAAGATACTGCCGAAGCTGTTACCTATGAGTCCACTTAGAGGTACTCTCTCCACCTCTGCCAGTTTCTCGTTACCATAGCGGAATATCCAGTCCACTGCATGCCTGTCCTCATTGAATATCATCTCAATATCCGTAAAAGCAAATGGCATCTGGTCAAAGCTCCGATAGAAGGCATGATACTCTTCCGGTGTCTTAGGAGTGTTCGGCATGGCAAAGCTCTCAATCAATTTTTTCTGCTTTTCCTGCAGCTGAGCAATGATTTCCTTTCTCCTGCGTGTTGCATAGTTGAGCTCTTCTCCATCGATAAGTGTCAGCGTATCTTCTAATGCATGGATTGCCATGATACACACCAGATAGGTACGATGCACTTTCAGAAAATATTCTCCGACCTGTGCCTCCATTGCCTCTAAGGTGCTTCTGGTCTTATATACGCTTCCGTTTGTCACATGGATGTAACAGTCATTCACCGATGCCTTGATATATAGTATATCTGTGACATTGATTACCACCTGCTTATGATTTGCCTTGATTTCCAGTGTTTTCTTAAACTGCATGATAACTGTTACTCCTTGTGTCTTACGGATTTGCTAATATTTTATCGTATTTTGCAGGTTATGGCAATTGGAAGTTTAGTCATATGACGGCATTATCACAATTTATGCCTTGCCATATTCTTCCATCCAGCCGGGCTTTCTGGAAAATCCAATGTGATATGTAACCTTTTCCATTGTAAGCTCATGCTCCCCAATCACATATCTGCCGATTGTGGTGTCCTTTCCCATGATGATTCCTTTCTCCATAGTTTTTTACATCTGTCTGCATTGCATTTACAAGTGCGAGATTCTTTTCATAATCTGGTATAACACCTATTTTTTGTTCCACATTGATAATCAATGGAATCAGCGATAAACCGATATCCCCGACAGCAAAAAAAGCCTCTGCCAGACTCTCTGTTTTTATCTGATAGAAATTCTGTGCTGTTGTTCCGGCTCTTATCAGCTCATCTGCAATCATCTGTGCTTTTCTATCCCCATATGACCTGCTGTTTTCCTCACTGATAGCATTTGCCATTTCGTAGATTTCATCGAAACTGCCATAATATCCAGTATCCTTTGCATACTGCTGTAACTGCTCAAATACCTGCATGGTGTCGCATAATTCTGTGCAAAGCAGCTGTGACTGAGTGGACACTGGTAAGGATTTGAAGGCAGAAAAGCTATCTGGCAGTTGTGGCGTTGCTTGTGGTTCTGCCTGTAACTCTGCTGGTACTTCAGTCAGATTATCTGATGCCGGATTCTGCACTTTATTTACTTCATCATTTGCAATATTATTCATACCGTCATTCTGCTGTAATGTTGTAGGCTTGGATTCCTGCTTTGATAACTCATAACCTAACTCAATGCTTTCAGGATACTTCTCCCTCACATACTCATCATATGATGGAAGCATTCTCTCAAAGTATTCCAGCGATTTTTGCTCCTGCTTTATCTTCATCTGTTCACTCATCCAGGTAAGATACTCACCTGCATATTCGTCCGATGATGGCAATCCTACAGCTTCATAAAACTTATCATTTGCGTCCAACTGCCATCTGCTGTATGCAAGCAGCTTCCTTGTTTTCTGCTCCTTTTCCGCCTCCATGCGTCTTTTATCTGCCTCAAGTTTGCGTTTCCGCTCTTGCTCTGCTACCAGTTCTTTTCGCTCTTTTCCCTTACGTGCTTCCTCATCAGCGTGAAGCTTTGCCAGTAATTCATCCAGCCTTTTCTTGTATTCTGCGTCCTTTCTTTCCTTCTCCCATGGCGATTCCGGTATAGCAGGGTGTAACGGATCTGTCACCTTATCCTTGTTGGTTTCCGATTCAAATTCTAGTCGAAGATAGGACTGATATAAGGATTCTGTTATAATGCTGTTCGCGAGCTTTAACTCATAGTTAAGCTCTTTCTTCCTATTCTTTAGTGCTTCAAGCCTTTCTTTATTATCCTGTCTCATTGTCTCTGCTTCATCCTCTGAATATCTTCCCAGCTTTCTGTTTTCTGCATAAATCATTTTCTGCTCAGCACTGATATCTGCTATTTTTTCTTCTATCTGTGCATGATGTTCAAGCATTTCATCCGCTGATTCGATTTTGTGATTTACCAGATAAAGATACTGCTCCTGCAGTTCATTCATTCGTTTCAGGTCATGATAGCGACGGGCTGCCTTTGACTGGAAACGGTACACATTCATCTGACGCAAGCGCACTATTTTTGCATAGAAGCTGCGCTGGTATTCGCTTGTCCAGTGCTTAAATGACTTATAATCATCATTTGTTATCAGTTTTACGGTAGTATCTTTTCCCTGTATTGCCGCAAGTGTTTCCTCTATCTGCCCCACCGAAAAGCGTTCATCAAGAGTGTCCAGTCTGCGAAATTTTTTCATTCCTCCGGCTTTGATTGCAAGGTGTTTTCCCTTTTTTACCTCATATCCCAGCTCTTTTAAGTTCCATATAAATTCGTCCATATTTTCTGCATTTGACATACAGTATTCCACATCCGCAAGCATTACTTCCTTCAATGACTTCTGATACTCATATTCGCCCCTGCTCATACGCTCGGAGTCTTTGACATATTCCGGCGGTATGACTGACCAGCCATATTTTTCACATAAGTGGTTGGTAATAGGCTGGATGATTTTTTTCCAATCGCCTTTGGTGTACTGGTACTTATACCCATCTATCATACTTACGCTGTTGAATACAATATAACTGTGAAGATGTCCCTTGTCCACATGCACCGCAAATAATGCCTCGTATCTGTTTCCCAGGTATTCCTCTATGAATTCCTGCGTTAGCTGATACATGGTCTGCGGATCACCTTCTCCCACAGGACATGAAAGGACGACATGATACCCCTGCCGTCCTAACTCTTTTCCAAATGTCTGCTTTGTTTCACACATCTGCCCATACGCCAGCTCTGCATCCGGCATTACATTTACACCTCCCACTAATACACCGCATCCGTCTTTACCGGTTTTACGATATATAATAAGGAGCGGTGCAGGGAATTTGAAAGGTTCCCATCCTTGCTTTTGGCTATATTCCATATTTTCGTAATCGCCATGTTCATCCCTTCTTTCTGCTAAATTAATTGATATGCCGCATTATCCATTGGATACCCGCAAAGCATATCTGTCACTTGCTTCTTATATACTGCAACAATAGCCGCTGTATCTGTCGCAACTGCTCCTTTACATCCTGCACATCCGACTTTGAGATGGATAAATTCGTATTTGCCATTCGTGCTATCTGGTTGATGTTGTTGCCTATTGCAGATAATTCATGCATCAGCTTCTGTCTGTCCTCGTGAATGGTTGTGTCCACATTTCCACCATCCAATGCCATCGTACGGATATATGCAGATGTAGCCAATCCTGTATCCATTGCTTTTTCTTCTATCTGTCTTCGCTCACACTCCGATACTCGGATGCTCATTGTCGTTCTTGGTGCCTGTCTGCTCTTTGGTCTGCCCATACACACCCCTCCTCTCGTGTAATTCTTCTTATCTGTTTTGCTGTGATAATCACTCTGTCAGTCTTTTGTAAATCAACTTCTGCTGCTTATGAAATTCCTGTAACATGGTAGGCGAGATACGGTTTTCGTGTTACAAAAACCCATCTCGTTAATGGCGGCTGCCCCTAATACCCTGCCGATACACACCTGCGGTGTGGGATATATAACTGCATGAAAAAAGCTTCGCTGATACTTGTTGTTATCTTTAGGGCATGAAAAAAGCAGACACATGGAATATTTCCACATATCTGCTTCTTTCATTGCATGTATTCAGTTTTATATTTATCAGGCAGATTAATTTTTAACTGCTGCCGTCACTTTTTAATGACAATTATGATTGCTGACATCACTTTATTGCGTCATTTTATGGTGTTGCCCAGTTCCCTTAGTTTCCACATCTCTATCGTTGACTTCGGATTGTCTGGCTTATGATTATTCATATAATGATTCATAATCACATCCAGCATTTCATACGCCTGCTCATTTATCTCCTTCGCCTTCTCATTCAGCTTTCCTGTAAACAGGTAATGCCTGTAATCTGCATTTCGATTGTCATGCATATGCTTTTCCACATATCACCATACTTAACGCAGGAGCTATTATGCTCTGCTATTTCATCTCCAAGCGTTATATTCGGATAAAATATCCCATCTATCTCTGTGTAAGTACCGCCCATCTGTTCATATAAAGATTTTTTACCATTGCTCATAGTAACTCACCTGTTCCTTTCTTTCATCGTAACCTGCTTGAAATACTGATTATAAGTAAGTCCTTCTGTATTGTTAATAGGATGTAAATTGAATTTCTTAAATTCTTCACATATATGATCATTCTTGTATTTATTCTTTGCACGGATTCTGGTTTGTTCCGATTGCACCGAATTCATTTTTGCATGGCTAAACTGTATAACCCTTTTTATTGCTACTGCCATATTTATTCCCCCTCACTTTGAAACTTTTCAATGTAAAATAAATATGACAGTTACTATATAGCATAAAATTATCTTTGTATTTTTTGCACAAAAAAACCTTATGACAAAAATCATAAGGTTGTTACACTTCTTATTTTAATTTGCTACTTATTTTACTGTGTGCATTTTTTATTTCATTTGATGTTTTCTGCAAAAGAATCCTCTTTTTTCTGTTTGTTTCATATTCAGATAAAATAATCTCTACAGCAGTTTGCAATATATCAAAATATTGCTCACACGTCTCTTCATCCAACATATGTATTCCAGCACTCACTATTGAATAAATCTGCTGATTACTATATAAAAATTCTGGCAAAAATTCTTTTATAATTTGTATTTTTTGATCTAAATGAAGATTTTTAAATTCTTCGTATTCACAGTCTATTTCACCTTTACTATCATTATAAACAAATAAAATTATTTTTTCCACAACTCTACGTAAATAAACATATGCTGCAATGTTATATCCATCTGTATGCATCTTTATAGCATTTCTAAAATCATCCCTTGCATCCATTTTTTTTAACAACTTATCATATGCATTTAAACTATATTCACTAAACTCATGCAGGCTTGGGTATTGTCCAATTTTCATTAAATATAATTTATCTTTTTCAAACAGAATTCTATATGAAACTTGATAAATACTTTTACAAATCGGGCAGTGGAATTTTCTTTCAAAAAATCTTGATTTATCGCTTATATCATTTACAGTCTCACGCATTTCTTCAACATCATCTGAAATCGAATCCTCTAAATCTACTTGTGCATCAACATAACTACTAAGAACATTAGATTTTAATTTTATATCAAGACCACGTCCAATCTTAAAACTCATCCCTTTTTTGCAATGTGGACATGTTCCATATATATCTCCACTTCCACCAATAAAATTTACTAATTTTACAAATTCTTCTGACATATAAGTCACATATTCATTGTATTCGTAACCACGATCCACTTGCGGTACAGTTTTTTTCACCATATTAAGCCAATCTATTTCCACTTTACGATATAAAGGTAATATAAACACTAACTCTTCTTCTGATATTTCCATCCACGATTTCATTAGATATTGTTTCCTCTCAATAATTTTCCTAAGTTTGTTTATAATAACATTTCTTTTTGACCATCTTCTTTGCATTATACCATACAATACATTTTTAGAACAACTATCCCTCTACACATCTTTTCTCTTACAATACTTCTGCTATATATTGCACTTATAAATTTATCATTGTTCTTTCTCCACCTTCATTTCCATATATTTATTCAATGCTACTGTTGTTAATTGTGATGTAGAAAAAACCATTGTATCTTCACAATAATCCTTCCATTTTTGTATTAGATTTTTTGATATATTAATTGATATTGCTCCACCTGATTTTTTTGCTTGTATAACTGATTATATATGTCTTGTATATTCTTTGGAGCATTTATTAGATTTAACAAAGCTAATTCAAGCATATATCTTTTACTATATATTTGCTGGCTGCAAAATGTTCTCCATTCATTTGCAAGATTTGCTGGTACTTTGGCATAAAATAATTCTGTTTCATCACCTATATAATCTGCTAAAATTTCTTCATTGCTTTTAGATAAACCTACGTTGCTTTCACATTGTGCAATTTTTTCTTCTAATATCTTTTTACTGTTAATTAATTCTGTATTCATATCTTCTACCTTTTGTAATTTTTCGTATTCCTTTGCACTTATAATTACTTCTCCCTTTCTTTGAAATCTTGCAATTTAATATGTCTTTTGGTCAATCATCTTATACCCAATATCTCTTAAATAATCTGTCACAGCAGACCATGTCATATCAAGTTCATCATTTCTAAATGCACTTGTTCCTGATTTTTCTTTCTTCAATTCCATTAATCTTTTACGAACTATTTCTATAACCTGTTCATCTGGCAATTTTTTTAAATCGTCTAACACCATAAATTTTTCACCTCTTCCATTTTATATTAATCATTACTAAAATTAATATGATTATCAGCACAGGTAAATAAGTACAAAAATAATTTAAAATTACTGTATAGCCATTTTAAATGGCTCAATTATAAGTCAATATTTTTTCTATACCACAAAATATTTTTCATATTTAATTGTAATTGCATTGTTTCCATTTTAATTTTTGATTTATAAATTCAAAATGATAAGATTACATTTTCTATTTGACAGCATCCATCCGCATCTTCTTTTATTTCATAAATTATGTATGTCATTCATTTTTTAATTGCTGTATAGCCAAAATAAATTATTTTAAGCAAAAATGTAGCAAAATCAACTGTCGCGCGCTACATAAAATAGCTATCCAATAGGCTTGGCATTGTTCGCTCCATTGATTTTTATAACAAGGATTATCTGGATTCTCATCCTGACATCATTGTTGAAAAGAAAGCAAAATCTCCTGATGAAGATAAATCACTTGCCAATTCCAAAGCCCTGATTCCAACCCTAAAAGATTTCAAAGAACGGCACCCTCTTATCCATCCCAAGATATTTCTTGATGATGCTGCCTTTGATACGATTGAAATCTACAAATCCTTATTTGAAGATTTTAAATTTCAAAAGGCATTTATCCCTTTAAAGGTAAAACTTTCACTGGATAACATGGATTATACATTCAATGAAAATGGTATTCCCTGCTGTCCTCATGATCCTTCACTCCCTATGAAACGAGAAGGTAGCAAGTCTCACTTAAGAAATAATCTTCCAACCATGAAATTCGTATGTCCCAAAATGAAATGGGAATACAACCGCAAATACAAGTCAAAGCGACGCGTTTGTCATTGCGATAATCCTTGCACAACCTCTTCCAGTGGCAGAATGATTTATGTTTATCCCGAAAAAAAACTTAGAGCATACCCAGGTGTGGAGCGTGGCTCATAAGAATGGGATGGCACTTACAAAATCCGAGTAAATGTTGAAAAATCAATCAACCACTTTAAAGACAGTTTTTGTGTCGCTAATCGAAAAACAACGAACGAAAAAACACTTCATGCGGATTTACTTCTTGCTGGTATATCACAGTTATTAACTGTAGTTGTTGCCGACGAAATCCATCAACGACAATACATCAGAAGTCTAAAGTCTTTCATAGCCTAGGACTTACCAACTTCATAAAGCCAGAGGCTTATTAAAGTGCGCCTAAAATGTTCTGTTATCCACTTTTCATTCCGGGATTCGTGCAAGGCACGAATCCTTCCCTGTTTAAATTCAAGATTGCGAACGGGCTTAGCGAGTTTCGCAATTACCTAATTTTATTTATGTAAAAATAGCACCTAAGATTTCTCCCAAGTGCTATTGCTCCACAATTCATTGCATAAAAATTCCTTTTTAATCGTATATTCCTTTCCCTCTATGACATTTTTTAAATTTTTTCCCACTTCCGCATGGACACAAATCATTGGGATATATTTTCTTAAAGTGATTTATAACTGTTTTCTTTTGTTTTTTTTCAATTTCTGACATTGATGTCACAATTGGATCTTCTGGCAATATATACTCCTCGCAAAAAATTGCACAGTCTTTCTCATCCATAACCGGCACTGGAATATATATTTTTTTAATGGTATTAGCAAATGGAAAAATTGTGACAGGATTCATCAAATATTCCATAAATTCTTTTGCTTCTGGATATCCATTCCTCCATATACTTTTCACGTTTCGTATTGATGCTGATTCCGGGTGTGCCGTTACTACATCTAGATACGGATTTGTAAAGTATTTTAGATAAGAAGAATCATCTGTAATAAAAACATCATCCTTTTTGAGTGGGGTATAATCATAAGTGTCTGTACATGCAATTAGTATTATATGATTCTCATCATATGGTTCATCTGGTAAATCTATAGATACTAATTTTTTAAATATATTCCAATCATAGCTTACTGATTTCTTTCGACGGTTAAGTTGTTCTATCGCTTCTTTAACATTTTCTTTTCGTTTTTCTAATTCATTTAAATCATATGATGTCATTACCGCCTTTAATTCTGTAAGTATAAGATAATCTCCCAAAACAGTAATAACATCATATTCGATTTCCTTACCATCAAATGCTTCATATTTTACTTTATTTGTATTTACATGAAAATTAGGAATCTCTTTATATTTAAAATCTATAATCCCTTTTGAATATCCACGTTTAAGCTTTTCAATAAATTTACGTTCGAAAATATGTCCTACTTCTGCTACATTTTTCTTATATCTAATAAATTGACGCTCAATAAATCTATCAAGATTCACTTGATCCAATAGAGCTTGACTCAAAATCACTTGACTTTTACTAATTGTTAATAACGGTTGAGAAAATATATCATCATCCCTATTTTTCTTTTCATGAAATATAAATCTGTCAATTAATTTTTCTGCATATTCAAGTTCAAAATCATGTATTCTTGACAGTTCTTCGGAGAGGTATGAAATATCAACTAAACTTATTTCTTTAAAATATGTATCTTGTTTTTTATTATCAATACACTTTAATGATGCAAAATATAAAACCTCTGATAATGTATCTAAATACTTATATGTTATTAATAAATCTCGTATACATATACCTTTTACATTACAGTCCAAATAATAATCTTTTGTCAATGATTCTACAATCCGCTCTTTTATCTCAGCTACTTTTTCTGCTTCTTGAAATAGTGCTTTATCAGGATGAAATTTACTAAACTCAAATGATTCATATTCTTTTGTTTGGATCCCAATTAACTCATCTGACAATATTGACAATTTTTCATATATAATTGGAATATCTTCTTGATTTCTATAATCTAACAGCGTATGATTTCTTACTTGGTATTCTCTCCTTAAAACTCCCATTCTTCTTGCTTTATATTTTTCATCATTTTCTAACGAAAATGCATATTCTCTAATCCCTTCTTGTGACTTATCCATATACCCAAGTTCATAATATCCGTAACGAATTCCTTCTTCTATTCTACAAATAAGAAACCTTTGCGATGCAATATATAAGTATTTTTCAAAATCAGCATTTTCGTAAGGATGTACAAGTTTCAGTTGAATGTCTGTATTTACAATTTGTACTTTTAAATTTTCACCAAATCTATAATACAAATAATGAATTATCTCGTTCATACTTTCAAGAATTGATTCAAAATTATCAGATACTGATCCTTCTAAATTTTCATAATGTTCAACGGGTCTATTAGCTATTGACAATTCCATTCCTGTTTGATAATCCTGATTTATAAAATCCATATAGTTTTCCTTAACAAGACGTGTTTGATCTTGATTAAAAACTACAAGACTAATTAATTGTTCTATAAATGGGATCTTACCTGCATCACATTCATCCATTCTTGCAGAATTAACGGAGTTCATTTTATAAAAACATTCTGTATAAGCTGCCATATCAAGAACATCTTTTATAATTCGCTTATCAATAGTAATTCCTTCTTGAATAATATCCCGAGTATCTACCTTAGCATCATTTATTGCGTTTGCTATGTTTAAAACATCTCCTAAAATCTGTTTCGTTTTTTCATAATCTCTATCTGTATATTTCATTCCTATTGGATTTCGAATACAGTTTGTCTTAAACAAAATATGCTTTAGATCATGATCATACTCTTTTCCATCTCTAATATCAGTATTATACATCAACATTAAGAAAAATAATTCAACTTCACATTTTTTCAAATCATCGTTTATATATGCTTCATTAAACTTCTCTACGTTCTCCATCCTCATAGTAATTATCCACCTTCTCCTAATTTTAAGCATTTCTGATAAATAATACTTTAATTATACCCCCTATCATTACTATTTACAAAATGCTTTTGCATTTGTCTTAATCAAGAATAACTTTGAAGCTATATTCTTTTATTTATGCATATCCTACCTACACCCTATATTTCCGGTTTGCACCACATTTTCTATCCAAAAATTCCATTGTAAACCTATACTGTACACCGGATTTTACCTCTCCGTCTTTGGTATAGCTGTATTCCTCTGTTCCATTCGGAATGATGTAGGCATCATATTTTTTCCCGGCTTTACTGGTCAGTCCTTTGAGCAGGATTTTCTTTCCGGCAAGCAGACTTTCCACCTGATCATCTGACAACACCTTTCCCATTACCCTGTTTACATTCATGCCGCATCTTCCAGTACAGTAAGCCCCATATTTTCCATTCACGACATCTTTTCCACAGTTCGGGCATTTGCCAAACACCTTCTGCTCTTGTGCAAACATTTTTTTCTGCTCGTCACTGACACTGTGATAAGTCTTTACAATGTCACCTACCATTGCCTTAATCCCCGACATGAACTGCCCGGCAGACACTTCTCCTTTGGATACCTGTGTCAGCTCATTCTCCCAGTCTGCGGTCAGCTTCGTGGATTTCACAACATCCGGCAACACTGTAATTAGCTTTATCCCGTCCTCAGTCGATATCATCTGTTTTTTCTCACGTTTTACAAAACCGTCCTTTACTATAAAGTTATACTTAATTATGTACAATAAATATTAAATAAGAATGTACAAATGTTATGATATATGAGTTGC
>ERZ791826.1619-NODE-1619-length-12447-cov-6.351275_pt1 | contig 12447 bp, 8 predicted proteins | sample MGYA00510297_ERZ791826 | MGnify/ENA primary metagenome ERZ791826 (study PRJEB30046, sample SAMN00792004) | human gut metagenome | study: EMG produced TPA metagenomics assembly of the A metagenome-wide association study of gut microbiota in type 2... | reverse complement strand
TTGCAAGCAGATGGCGTGCAAAGTCGCCAGACGCTCTTTGTGCGGTATTGCCCAAAGTGTGGTGCTGCCGAAAAAATACGTCCGTCCCCCAAAAGCCACGGCGGACAGAAAGAAGGGTGGAACAGCCTTGGCGAATTACAAATGGCACAAACGTGCAGCCGCCGCAGTACTGGCTTGTCTGATGACAGCGGCGGCACTTCCTGCGACGGCGGCATTTGCGGCAAAGACCGACACGGTGCAGACCACAGCGGCATCTGCGGAGAAGGCGGTATCGGATACCGGCGGCGACCTCACCTATGAGGAGCAGGAAACCTACAGCGATTACTACGACCAGTATGCGGAGCAGCCCCGTCCGGCGGCGGAGATCACCGTTTCCGGTGCGGATTTTCAAAAGGCAGACTGCGAAAGCTATGAAGCAGGCAGCTATACTGACAAGAACGGAGAATCTCGGAACAATGCCCTGATCTGGAACAACGCGGAGGGCAGCTTCAGCTACCAGCTGAACGTGCCGGAAACCGGTATCTATTCCGTGCAGATGACCTATTGCCCCATCGTTTCCAATACCTCGGAGATCTCCGTTTCTCTGGCAATTGACGGTGAGGTGCCCTATGACACCGCTTCCCGTCTGAAACTGAATAAGGTCTACCAGAACAAGACCGAGATCAAGACCGATGACGTGGGCAATCAGGTACGTCCTGCACAGGAACAGATCGAACTGTGGCGGACCACATGGCTGGGCGATTCCGACGGGCTGTTCAATGAGCCGGTGTTCTTCTATCTGGAAAAGGGCACGCACGAGATCACCCTTTCTTCCGAAAAGGCGTATTTTGCACTGGAAACCATTCGCTTTGCACAGCCGGAAGAAGTTTCCGATTATGACACCTATGTCAGCAGCGTCAATGCGTCCGTTTCCAAGGACAGTACGCCCTCTGGTGTGGTTCGCATCGAGGGCGAAAACGCCGTGCTGAAATCGGATTCCGTGCTGTATCCGACCTATGACAATTCCTCCAGTTCCATTTCCCCTTCCGACCCGAAGCACATGCTGTATAACACCATCGGCAGCGGCAACTGGGAAAAGGCACTCCAGACCATTACATGGCAGGTAGATGCAGGCACCCTCGCCGGCGACGGCTGGTACAAGCTGGGTATCAAGGCACGGCAGGAGGAAATGCGTGGATTTTACTCCAACCGCCGCATCTACATTGACGGCAAGGTTCCCAGCGAGGAATTCGATCAGGTGAAATTTTACTATGACACCGATTTCCGCATGACTACCGTCCAGAACGACGACGGCGAGGACGTGTATGTGTACCTCACTGCCGGCGAAGACCACACCATTACCATGGAAGTAATTCCCGGCGAGATCGGTGACTCCATGCGGCAACTGGACGCGATCGTGCTGGATCTGAATACGTATTACCGAAAGATCGTGATGATCACCGGTCCGGAGCCGGACAAGTACACCGACTATTATGTACATGAAAAGATTCCGGAACTGGTGGACGAATTCCAGCGGATCTCTGACGAACTGAAAGCCATTCAGGGGCATATCGAGTCGCTGGCAAACTCCAAGGGTTCTGAAGCCGCTTCTCTGGAACAGATGACAGTCATTCTGGACAAGTGCATCAGCGAACCCCTGCAAATTCCGAATTACCTGTCCCAGATCAAGGACTATATCACTTCCCTGTCCTCGTGGATGCGGGACTACCGCGACCAGCCGCTGGAAGTGGACTATCTGGAACTGGCTTCTCCGGACGCAGACTTCCCCTCTGCCAAGGCAGGCTTCTGGAGTGCAATCTCCTATAGTTTCCAGCGTTTTACTGCGTCGTGGGACGAGGATTACAGCTCGCTGTCCTCCACCACCGGCGATGATGCCATTGAAGTATGGGTTTCGCTGGGACGCGATCAGGCACAGGTGGTCAAAGATCTGGTGGAATCCGAATTCCAGCAGCAGTACAACGTGCCGATCTCGATCAATCTGGTAGTCGGTGGTGTCGTAGAAGCCACACTGGCGGACAAGGGGCCGGACGTGGCACTGTTCCTCGGCGGCGAATTTCCTGTCAATCTGGCAGCCCGCGGACTGCTGGCAGACGTTTCTCAGATGGACGGCTATGACGAAATGACCAGGCTGTATCAGGATACGGCAATGGTGCCCTATCAGTATGAGGGCGGCACCTACGGTCTGCCGCTGACACGCAGCTGGGCAATGATGTTCTACCGCAAGGACGTGCTCAGCGAACTGGGATTCACACAGGCACCGCAGACGTGGGAAGAACTGATCGACATGCTTCCCGCTCTCCAGCGGAGTTACATGTCTGCCGGTCTGGTGCTGCCGGCGGTAGCGGCAGATGCCAATCAGGCAACCATTTCTGCGGCAACCGAATCCGGTCTGACCTTTGCTTCGCTCCTGCTCCAGCGTGGACAGAACTATTATAATAGTGCACAGACAAAGACCACATTCGACACCAATGCGGCAATCGATGCATTCGAGATGTGGACAGACTTCTATACCAAGTACGACTTCGACCAGCAGTATGATGCATTCAGCCGGTTCCGGACGGGAGAATATCCCATCGTAGTTTCCGACTACTGCACCTTCTTCAACCAGCTGGCAGTGGCGGCTCCGGAAATCGACGGGCTGTGGGGCTTCGCTCCCATTCCGGGCACGTTGCAGGAGGACGGCACCATTTCTCACGCCGTCAACTCCAACAACACCGGTGCAGTCATCTTCAATAAGGTAGACAAAAAGACCAACGGCATGGACAATGCATGGACATTCCTCAAGTGGTTCTGCTCCACCGAAGTACAGGTGGAATACGGTACCCAGATCGAGGGACTGCTGGGACAAATGGGACGGTACGCAACGGCGAATACTGAGGCACTCACCCAGCTGGCATGGTCCACGGACGAGGCGAACACCATTCTGGGAGCCATGGACGAACTGGAAGAGATCCCGATCATTCCGGCATCGTACTCTGTCACCCGAAACGTGATGAACGCATTCCGTGACGTGGTCAACAATAACGAGAATCCCCGTGATACGCTGATGTCGTACAATCGGGACATCAACGAGGAGATCACCAGAAAGCGTGAAAACCTCGGATTAGACTCTTAAAGAGAAGGAGGGAATCCCCTTGGATACTGCCGAGATTGGCAAAAGAACCCGACAGGAAAACCGGCGGCTCACGTGGCTGGCGGTGAAGCAGAACAAGGCAAGCTATCTCATGATCGCTCCGTTCATGCTGTTTTTCTTGGTATTTACCATCGTGCCGGTGCTGATGTCCCTGCCTATGGGCTTTACGGACTTCAACATGGTACAGATGCCGAAATTCATAGGACTGTCCAACTACACCACCCTGTTCCTCGCGGACAAGGTCTTTATCCAGTCCATTCGTGTCACGCTGGTGTTTGCCTTGTTCACAGGACCGATCAGCTATGTGCTGTGCTTCCTGCTGGCGTGGCTCATCAATGAGCTGCACCCGAAACTCCGCACGATCTTCACCCTGATCTTCTACGCTCCGTCTATGGCGAACGTGTACACCGTCTGGAAGCTGATCTTCAGCGGCGACTCCTACGGCTATCTGAACTCGTTCCTGTTGGATCTGGGACTGATCAATTCACCGATCCAGTGGCTGACGGACGGCAGCTATGTGCTGGGTGTCACCATCGTTGTCCAGATGTGGATCAGTCTGGGTGCCGGATTTCTGGCACTCCGTGCCGGCTTCCAGAACATCGACCGTTCCCAGTATGAAGCCGGTGCCATTGAGGGCATCAAGAGCCGCTGGCAGGAACTGATCTACATCACGATCCCGTCCATGGGACCGCAGCTGATGTTCGCAGCAGTCATGCAGATCGTCAGCTCCTTCACCGCCGGCACGGTATCACAGAATCTGGTGGGCTTCCCCAGTACCGATTACAAGGCACACACCATTATGAACCACGCCTATGACTACGGCTGGATCCGCTATGAAATGGGCTATGCCTCTGCGATCTGTATGATTCTGTTTGTGGTCATGTATATTCTGAACAAGCTGATTGGCAAAGTCCTCAGCAAGTATATGGACTAAGGGGGGTGCAGTATGGCAAAAAAAGAAAAGGTATACGGCACACACCTGAAGGTTTCCACCAAGCGTGCCGGACATAGGATCGGCGGCACTGTCGGCATTTTCGTCTTTCTGCTGGTGCTGGCACTGTTCATGGCACTGCCCATTTATCTGGCAGTGGTCATGTCCCTGAAGCCGGTGCAGGAACTGTTTGTGTTCCCGCCGAAGCTGTACGTCATCGACCCCACGCTGTCCAACTACAGTGCCATGTTCCGGCTCTGTTCCGACCTGTGGGTGCCGTTCTCCCGTTATGTATTCAACAGCGTCTTTGTTACCGTATCCGTTACCGTGTGTCAGGTGGTGTTCTCCGCAATGGCGGCGTTCTGTCTGGCAAAGGTACGCTTCCCCGGTGCCAAGGCGATCAACGCGATCATCGTCGTTGCCCTGCTGTATCAGAGCAACGTCATCTACATCATGCAGTATATGGTCATGGCAAAAATGGGCATGATCGATACCTACTGGGCACTGATCCTGCCCTCTGTCGCTGCCCCCATGAACCTGTTCCTGATGCGGCAGTCCATGACACAGGTGCCCGATGCCATGATCGAAGCGGCAAAGGTAGACGGAGCAGGCATGTTCCGCATCTGCTGGCAGGTGGTCATGCCGAACCAGAAGCCGGCACTGATGACTGTCATCATCTTCTCGTTCCAGGCGGCTTGGAACATTCAGGGCGGTACGCTGGTGTTCAGCGAATCTCTGAAAACACTGCCCACCGTGGTACAGCAGGCAGCATCTGCCGGTCTGGCGAGAGCCGGCGTGGCAATGGCAGCCGCCGTGTTCATGCTGGTGCCGCCGATCGTCATCTTTATGCTGGCACAGCGGCAGGTCATCGAAACCATGGCACATTCCGGAATCAAGGACTAAAGGGAGGGTGAAGACTTTGCAGAAAAAGGCAAATCATCTGGCAGCGGCGTGTCTGTCCGTGCTGACGCTGACGGCGGCGATCGGCATGCCGGCAGTTTCGGCGGAACATTACAACGTCTATAACTACGACCGCTGGGACGAAGCGACACCGTCACAGGCAGGCTATGCGGCACAGCGTGCTGTCAGCGGTCTGGATCTGGGCTGCGGTGCATTCAATACCCCCTCCGACCTGTTTCGGGACTGGGAGGACCGCTTTTACATTGCGGACAGCGGCAACAACCGCATCGTTGTCACGGACAGCGGCTTTTCCAAGGCGATCAGAATCTATGACAAGCTGAAAACGGAGGACGGCGAAACCACACTGAAAGACCCTGAGGGCATCTACGTGTCGGAGGAAACCCAGTGTATGTACATCGCAGACACCGGAAATTCCCGTCTGCTGGTGTGTGACCTGGACGGCAATGTGCAGCTGGAACTGACACGGCCGGACTCCACATTATATGAAAACGAAACCTTTAAGCCCCAGAAAGTCGTTGTGGACAAGGCGGGCAATATCTACATGGTGCTGAACAATATCACCAACGGCTCTGCCATGTTCAACAGCGACGGCGAATTTCAGGGCTATTTCGGTGCCAACTCCGTGGACGCTACTGCGGAAGTGGTGGCGAACTACTTCTGGAACATGATCGCCACAGACGAAATGCGGGCGAATTCCTCCCGTAACGTGGCGGCAGGCATCACCAGCTTCGACATTGACGACGAGGGCTTCATCTACACCGTCACACAGTCCTCCTCCTCCGAGGCGGATCGTGTGAAAAAGGTCAACCCTGCCGGCTATAACCTGTTCTCCGTGCTGGAGGCGACATTCGGTGATCTGAATTCTGTTTATGATTCCACCGCCAATGAGAACTACACCACCCAGATGGTGGACATCGATATTGACGACATGGGACGCATCAACTGTCTGGATCTGGAAACCGGACGGGTGTTCCAGTATGACGAGGACGGCAGCCTGCTGTTCATTCTGGGTACCACAGCCGATCAGGTCGGCGGATTTTCTATGAAAGTTTCGGCAGTGGAAACGATGGGCAAGAACATCTATGTTTCGGATGCCATGAAAAACACCGTTACCATTTTCACCGAAACCGAGTTCGGGGGCATTGTGCACAATGCCGTGGCTCTGTACAACGCCGGCTACTACGCCGAGGCACTGGAGCCGTGGCGGGAAGTGCTCAAGCGGGACGGCAACTACCAGATGGCGTATATCGGCATCTCGTCGGCACTCTATAATGAGGGCAACTATAAAGAGGCAATGAAATATGCCAAGCTGGCACAGTCCCGCAACTTGTACGATAAGGCGTTTGAAGGCTATCGCTCGGAATGGCTGAATCAGAACTTCACATGGATCATTCTGGTGGTCGTAGTGCTGATCGCCGCGGCAGTGTTCTTCCACTTCCGCAACAAAAAGAAGAAAAAGAACCAACCGAAGAATCTGATCGAAATGCTGCACGAGGGAGAGGAGGAGTGATGCTGCTATGATGGATCTGACACAAAAGCAATGGGTCAAGCACAGTGTGTTCCACCCGTTTGAGGGCTTTGAGGATCTGCGTTGGAAAAAGGGCGGTTCCGTCCTGTACGCCAGCATTGTGATCCTGCTCTGGTTCGTGGCGAAGATTTTGCATGACAATCTGGTGGGCTATCAGTTTGCCGTCACCAACACCAAGATGTTCAGCATTGTCCCGTATATCGTCCAGACGATTGCGATATTTCTGGTGTTCGTCATCGGCAACTGGTCGATCTGTACCCTGCTGGACGGCGAGGGCACGATCAAGAAAATCTATATCTACAGTGCCTATTCAATGATCCCCTACGTTGCCGGACTGTATATCCGGACGCTCCTGTCCCATGTACTGATTCAGGATGAAGTGATCTTCATCACCTGCGTCACGGTAATCAGTACTGCATGGTCTGTGCTCCTGATGTTCAACGCTATTAAGGCGGTGCATCAGTATTCGATCAGCAAGACCATTCTGGCACTGCTGCTCACCTTTGTGGCAATGCTGATTATTCTGATCCTGCTGGTGCTGCTGGTGGCACTGTTCCAGCAGGTATACGTATTTGTTTCTTCCGTCTACACGGAGATCACATACCGCGTGAGAGTATAGAAAGGACGGTGGAACCAATATGAAGAACTGGAAAAAATGGGCTGCCGGCATCTGTGCTCTGAGCCTTTGCATGACGGCAGTTTCCCTGCCGGCGGCGGCGGAGGGTGAGGACGACATTGCCCTCATTTCCGACACCTCGGAGGAGATACCGGCGGCAGACGGTACAGCCGATGCCGATACGGCAGACGACACCGCCGAAGAAGAAGCGACCCGTTCCGAATCGCAGGAGGAAATTGCGATTACGGCGGAACAGGTCACCCAGTACATGCAGAAGAAGAATTCCTGCGACGGCATCACTTTCTACTACCGTCCGGAGGACTATGAGGATACCATTTCCGATGAGGACGTGGTAGATCTGCTGGACGACATAGAACTGGCAGGCATTGACGATGCCACCGGCGAGGTGGTCTGCACACTGGAAGAAGACAGCGACAACAGCGACTTCGTGGTATTTCTAAGTCCGGAAAGTCGCTGGCTGGTGTACATGGATCCGGAATACAGCAAGGTCACAATGGTTCGCCAGATCGTTTCTTCGCTGGATAACGAACTGCTGTTCCGTTCCCGCGACAACCGGACACTGGAACTGTACAACAAGGACTACGACGAAGTAGAACGCAGCTATACCACAGACGGCACTGCCAAGGACGGCAAAGTCACCTATACCAATGAGGACGGCTGGCAGGTCGTACTGGCGGACACTTATGATGCGGTGATCTCCTCGGCACGGTTTGTCACGGAAAATGACAAGCTGGCACTGTATGTGGACGACGACACCGCCGTGATCGGACTGTACGACAAGGCGAAAGACAAGATGTGGTGGTCTACTCCTGAAAATGTGGGACACGACAAGAATGCCACCAACACCATTGTAGAGGACTTGTCCTCCTCGCTGAAAATGGTCTACGGCGAACCCGATGCCCGCAGCACTACCAATATGCGTTCCAAGGGCGATGCGAAGATCAAGGTCAAGGACAAGAGCAGCGGCGTGAAGATCACCTATTCGTTCAAGAAAGCAGGCATTACCGTGCCGGTGACTTACACGCTGGAAGATGACTATCTGGAGGCGAAGATCGACACCGCCGACATCGAGGAGGACGACACCTCCGAAACCGGCAAGCTGACCACTTCCCTCTCCATGCTCAGCAGCTTCGGGGCGGCTTCTTCTGCTGATGAGGGCTACTTCGTCATTCCCGACGGCAGCGGTGCTCTGATCCGCTTCAACAACGGCAAAAAGACCGCGAAATCTTATACCGGCTATGTATACGGTTCCGATGTGACTGCGGTTCCCCTGACAGAACCGGCAGTGACAGAGCAGGTTTCCCTGCCCATGTACGGCATCGTCAACGGCGATAACGCCATGATGGTAGTCTGCACCGAGGGCGACTCCAACGCCAAGCTGACTGCAAGCGTCAGCGGACAGTCCAAGAGCAGCTTTAACGTCTGCGGCTTCGACTTCACGGTGCGGGATTCGGACACCTATTATATGTCCGGCGACAACGGCACGGCACTGACTGTGTTCGAGGACGGCGACATGAAAACCGACACGCTGGCAGTGCGGTACTACCCCCTGGAAACCGAGGACACACCGGACTATACCGATGTGGCGGCGGCATACCGGAACTACCTCACCGAAGAAGCCGGCGTGACCAATACCGTGGAGAACACAGACCCGTCTTTGTACCTCAACTTCTACGGCGGCACGAAAAAGGAAAAATCCGTGCTGGGAATTCCCGTAAGCATGAAAACGGCTCTCACCAGCTTCCAGCAGGCAGAAGAAATTCTGCAAAACCTGTCGGACGGCGGTGCCGAGAACATGAAGGTGCAGTATTACAACTGGACCAACGCCGGCATTTCCGGCAAGGTGGACATCAAGGCAAAGGCTGCCGGCTGTCTGGGCGGAAACGGCGACTGGAACGACCTGCAAAGCTATGCCGCGTCCAACGGCGTGACCATTTATCCGGTATCGGAAAATGAAACGTTCCGTTCCGGCAGCGGGTTCTATACATTTCAGGATACCGCCGTCCGCATCTCCGGCTCCTATGCCCGCATCTATGATTACAATCTGGCATACGGCACCCAGAGTACTGTAAACAAGCCTCTGTCCCTGCTTTCGCCGTCTGCTTTTTCGGAGATTGCCGAGAAGCTTACCGGCAGCCTGCAAAAGAAAGACCTGAACACCCTTTCGCTGGGCAGCCTGACCACTGCCCTCTACGGGGACTACGGCAAGCAGGCGATCTCACGAGATGCTGCCCAGCAGCTGCTGGAGGACGCATATCAGCAGATCACTGATGCAGACATTTCCCTGCTGGCGAACGGAGCCAATGCCTACGCTCTGCCCTATGTGCAGGAGATCACAGACGTGCCGCTGCAATCCAGCGGATTCGATGTGTTCGACGAGGACATTCCGTTCTACCAGATGGTAATGCACGGGGTGAAATCCTACGGCACCGGTGCAGTGAATGCTTCGGCAACACCGGAGGAAACCGTACTTCTCGCCATTGCCTCCGGCAGCAGCCTGCACTTTGACATGATCGGCGAAGAAACCAGTACGCTGAAAGATACGGTACTGGACGGGCTCTATTATGCCAGTGCGGAAAGCTGGACAGACTACGCCGCACAGAGCTATGCATTCTCCAAGGCGGTGCTCTCCGGACTGGGTGACCAGACCATCACCGGCTATGAGAGAAAGGGCGATGTCATCACCACCACCTATGAAAACGGCACGGTGGTAGAAACCGATCTGGCGAAACAGATCGTCACTGTAGACGGCACGGCATACGCCATGGCGGACTATGTGGAGGAAGGGAGCTGGAACGAAGCATGAAAATGGCATATGAAAAACGAAAAAGCATGTACGGCTACTGCTTTATTGCTCTGTGGTTCGTGGGTGCACTGATTTTCTTCCTGATCCCTGTGGTAGAGTCACTGCTCTATTCCTTTCAGGAGATCACGCCGGACACCGGCGGCATGGTCGGCAGCTGGGTCGGCATGGACAACTATAACTACGCGTTCAACGTGGACCCGAACTACCGCCAGTATCTGGTGAAGGTGCTGAAGGACACTGCGTGGAAAACCCCGCTGATTCTGGTGTTCTCCCTGTTCGTGGCAGTCATTCTGAACCAGAAGTTCAAGGGACGGACATTCTCCCGTGCTGTGTTCTTCCTGCCGGTCATCATTGCCACCGGTCCGGTGTATAACATCATCAACGGTAACCTGCAAAGCACCGGCAACAGCGATGCCAGCCAGTTTTCCACCATGTTTTCCACAGACCTGCTGGGCGAACTCATGGAATTCCTCGGCATCTACGGCATTTCCGACAGCATGCAGACCACCATTGAAATGGTATCGGACAACATTTTCGGCATCGTGTGGAACTCCGGTATCCAGATCCTGATCTTCCTTGCGGCACTGCAAAACATTCCGGTTTCCGCCAAGGAGGCAGCCCAGATGGAGGGTGCCACCGCGTGGGAATACTTCTGGAAGATCACGCTCCCCTATGTCAGCCCCATGATCCTCGCCTGCTTTATCTTCACCATTATCGACTCGTTCACCGATCCGAACAATGTGGTCATGGGACGGATCCTCGATTTGCAGAGTGACTGGCAGTACGGACCGGCTTCGGCAATGGCGTGGGTATACTTCGCTATCGTGCTGGCGGCGGTGGGAATCATTACCGCGATTCTGAACAAGTTCATCTATTATGAAGTAGACTAAAAGGAGATGTCAGTTATGGAAACAACAAAAAACAAGCCGCTGGCATCCCCGAAAGAGGATACGCTGGTGGGCAACGGTATGAGCAAGCGGGAGGCCCGGAAGATCCGCATGCAGAGCATGAACAAATCCGAGATCGCCTATATGCGGCGGAAACGGGTGTTCGATGCGGTGTGGCCGTTTTTCCGGTTCTTCATTCTGTTCGGACTTTGCTTCGTCATTCTCTATCCGCTGATCTACATGATCAGCTGTGCATTCCGCGATTCTGCGGACATGAGTGACCCGACAGTCATGTGGATCCCCCGTCACCTGACGCTCAATGTCATCAAGGAAACCGCAGATGTTATGGACATCTGGAACACCCTGAAAACCACGCTTCTGCTGAACGTCGGCTGCTCGCTGGTGCAGGTGGCTTCCTGTGCACTGGCAGGCTATGGCTTCGCCCGCTTTAAGTTCAAGGGCAAGGGCATTCTGTTCGGCATCGTCGTCATGATGATTCTGGTGCCGCCGCAGATCATCTCCATTCCCCAGTATATGCTGTTCCGGCATTTTGGTATCGGCAGCCTGACAGTGAACCTGATCAACACCAAGCTGTGTATGTACCTGCCGGCGGCAATGGGCAACGGCATTCGTGCCGGTCTGATGATCTTCATCTTCCGCCAGTTCTTCAAGGGACTGCCCAAGGAACTGGAAGATGCGGCATATCTGGACGGCTGCGGACCGCTTCGCACTTTTGTGCAGGTCATGATCCCCAATGCTTCGTCCTCGTTCCTGACCGTATTCCTGTTCTCCGTGGTCTGGTACTGGAATGACTATTATGTCAGCTCCACATTCTTCACCAAGAATCAGACCATTGCCCTGATGCTGAAAAATCTGAGCACCCTGCTTTCCCAGCAGCTGTTCAATAACGCAGATGTCAGCCCCAGAGAGCAGATCGTCTGGATGGAAGCCGGCTGCCTGATCGCGATTCTGCCGATTCTGGTTATGTACACATTCCTCCAGAAGTATTTCACCGAGGGTATCGAACGCTCCGGTCTGGTCGGATAACGACACAACAATTGCACATGTTTCAAAGCACTCTCCTGTTGGAGGGTGCTTTTTGTGGTGGAAAAGGGTACAAAAAAAGAAACAGTAGGGGGCGATGTCCACATCGCCCCGCCGAAACAGCATCTGCGAAGTGTACTTTCTAGTGCAGTCATGTCGAAACTGTCCGGTGGAATTCGCTCGTTGCCCTCGCTGTCCGCCTGTGGCTTGCCAACGCCGATTGTTGCCCTTGCCTGTATTTGTGACGTTGATATTCGGGTGTTTTCTGGTATAGGTGGGTAACTTTATTTTGTATGGCGTTTGCAAGTCTGCTGTTATAAGTTTCCCTTGAAAGGGGGCGGAGGGGTTCACTCGTGAAGTGTACTTCCTAGTGCAGTCATGTCGAAACCGTCCGGCGGAATTCGCTCGTTGCCCTCGCTGTCCGCCTGTGGCTTGCCAACGCCGATTGTTGTCCTTGCCTGTATTTGTGACGTTGATATTCGGGTGTTTTCTGGTGCAGGTTGTCAACTTTATTTTTACGGCGTTTGCAAGTTTATCTGTTTATCGTCTTTCATGTACAA
>ERZ791826.1615-NODE-1615-length-12486-cov-6.410345_pt1 | contig 12486 bp, 8 predicted proteins | sample MGYA00510297_ERZ791826 | MGnify/ENA primary metagenome ERZ791826 (study PRJEB30046, sample SAMN00792004) | human gut metagenome | study: EMG produced TPA metagenomics assembly of the A metagenome-wide association study of gut microbiota in type 2... | reverse complement strand
AGAACCGCCGGTACATTGGCGAACTGTCTTTCCGGGATATCGTTGTGCCGGATGCAATTCCGGTTATTGTTCCGAAAGACCTGTTTGACCGGGTGCAGAAGCGTCTGGATAAGAACAAGCGTGCCCCTGCCTGTGGCAAGGCAGACGAGGAATATCTGCTGACCACCAAGCTGTTCTGCGGCAAATGCGGTGCGCTGATGTTTGGCGAAAGCGGAACTAGTGCCACCGGACGCACCTACTATTATTATAAATGCGCCAACGTCAAGCGGCGCAAGGGCTGCAACAAAAAGACCGTGCAGAAGGACTGGCTGGAAGATCTAGTCGTCCGGGAGACCATGAAGCTGATTCAGGACGATGCGGTGATCGACAAGATCGTTCAACTGGTCATGGATGTCCAGAATCAGGAAAACACCACGATCCCGCTGCTGGAAAAGCAACTGCGAGAGGTCAACAAAAAGCTGGACAACCTGATGAAGGCAATCGAGGACGGCTTGTACACCCGGACAACGAAAGAGCGTCTGGAAGCGCTGGAAATCCAGAAAGACGAGCTGACTGCAAAAATCGCAGATGAAAAATTGAAGAAGCCCAGCTTCAATGAAGATTTCATTCGGTTCTGGCTGCTTAAATTCAGAAAATTCGATATATCGCAGAAAAAGCAGCGGAAAGCGCTGATCGAAATTTTTGTGAATGCCATTTTCCTGTACGATGACCGAATCTTGATCACGTTCAACTACAAGGATGGCACCCAAACCGTCCGTTTTGAGGACACTTTGACCGCTGATGAGGCAGAAGGAAAAAGTTTGCGTTTGCGAAGCAACGAAAGCCCCAGTGGGGCTTTTGAGCAACAGAACGGTCTTGCGCAAGCAAGATGGAGGGGCCAAGCCCCGAAAAGTTCGGATTTGTCCAGTCTTGCTGTACCAAAAGCTCCACAGACGAATTTGTTCGTCTGTGGAGCTTTTTTGCTTGCCCACAGCGTGGTCAGAAAATGAAAAAAGAATGCAAAATGCGGTGCGCTTGAAAAATGTCAGGACGGGATTTTTGTAAAAAATGTAGAATATCTTGCCGGAAACTGTGCATTCTCTCCAACAAAAACTGCCCAAACGTGTTGATATTGAGAAAAAAGCTTCACAAACGTTTACAAAAAGGTAACAGGTTGGTATACTTTATGGTGGTAAACGTAACAAGCCATGGAAGCTGAAAGGAGAACCTACCCGTGAATACCGCTGCACCGTCCCGTAAAAAACTGCTGAGCCTTGTGCTGACACTGGTGTTTATGCTCACCTGCCTGCCGGCTGCCTTGGCGGTTGATCTGAATGTGGACGCAGGCTTCTACTTCAAGCAGAGCCGTGGCGGCACCTGCACACTGGCATCCGCAGCCATGATGCTGCGCCGCCGTGCCTATTTTGACGGCCTGACCGACTGGTCCACTGTGACCGAGAACAGTGTCCGCTCCACAGCATGGTCCAACGGGCTTTCCCACAGCTTTACATATAAGGAGATGCAGGTGGGCTACGGCACACTGCCCTCCCGCAAACAGGAAAAAGTGCAGACACTGATCACCCTGCTTTCGCAGCATCCGGAGGGCATCGTGCTGTATGACCGCAGCCAGCCCCATGCAGTGCTGCTCACCGACTACACCAACGGCAACTTCTATTGCTCCGATCCGGCAGGCAACATCTCTTCCGGACGAATCCCGCTGGAAAACTCCAGCGTTTCGGTCAATAGGTCCTCCTGCTACTGGTATGTGGCATCAGATCACAACTTCATTGCTGCAGAGGCTGACGGCCTGCGTCTGGAAGGCATGAGCTACCCCATCAATGTCCGTGCGGGCAAGGGCATGGCGCTGACCGGCACTGCAAATGCTGCGCTGGGTACCACCCTGACCAATGTGCAGGTGGCAGTGCTGGATGAGAACGACCAGACGGTGTTCACTGCACAGGCAGCACCCAATACGGCGATCTTCTCCTTCAAGTCGCTGGACAGCTCCATCCGCTTTGGTGAACTGCCCGCAGGCAATTACACCTACATGGTGGTCGTGACCGATTCTCAGGGCGATAACCTCTGCTTTACCAGTGACTTCACGGTTTCGGATGGCTCGGCAAGCAGCGGCGTTTACTGGTCGGTGAAGGATACCGAGGGCACCAAGCTGCTGGACAGCATTCAGGAAGTTCAGGATGCCTTTGCAAATGCAACTGAGTCCACTCTGGGCTGGTTTGGCGGTCTATTCCAGTAAAATCATAAACGAAAAAAGAAGTCCCGGAATACACTTCCGGGATTTCTTTTTTTTTGCTGTAATTTGTTGTAAAAAAGCTTATTTCAGGGTTCCGTCCAGTACCTGACTGTAATACCAGGGCTTTGGTGCGCGGAAGGTCTTGCCGCTGAGAAACTCGAAATCCGGCTGGGTGAAGCGGGGCATGGTGAGTTCCCATGCGCACAGGGCCTGATACTTGAGTTTCAGCTCGCGGTTGGCGGTGTTGTTGCCGTATTTGCTGTCGCCCAGAATGGGACAGCCGATGCTGGCCATGTGTGCGCGGATCTGATGGGTGCGGCCGGTGATCAGCTGCACCTTCAGCAGGGCCAGACGGCCGGAGACGGCGATGGTCTCGTACCGGGTCTCCACTTCCTTGGCACCAGGCTGCTTTTCTTCCACGATCTTCACGATGCCGCGGTCCGCGTCCTTGAGCAGATAGCCGCCCAGAGTGGCATCCGGCGGCATCGGACGGCCGAAGGTGACGCAGAGGTAGGTCTTTTTCACATCGCGGTTCTTGATGGCTGCAAGGAACAGCTCTTCGGCCTCCGGGGTCTTGGCAATGATCACAAGACCGCTGGTGCCGGTGTCCAGCCGGTGGCACAGAGCGGGGGTGTACAGGTCGTTCTCCTTGTACTCGCCCTGCTGGTTCAGGTAGAGCAGGGTGCGGTTCAGCAGGGTATCGTCCTCCGGACCATCCACGGCAAGACCGGCGGGCTTGTTCACAATGACGATCTGCGGGCAGTCGTAGACCACCTGTGCCGGGCCGCGGGCGTTCTTCCACGCCGGGCCTTCCACACGGCGGTCCGCATCCAGAACTTCATCCAGAATGAACAGCTTGATCTCATCACCGGCCATCACGCGGGTGGAAAGCGGCTGCTTTTTGCCGTTCAGCTTGATCTTGTTCTCCCGCAGGGCCTTGTTCAGGCGGCCCGGGCTCAGTGCCGGGTACTGCTGCATCAGGTAGTTGTCCAGCCGGGTAGGGGCAAGACATTTTACTTTTAAGATTTTCACGGAAATTTTCCTCTCTATCTTGAAATAGAATGTGTCTTTGAATCGTTTTTATTGTAGCGGAATAAATCTACCGCGTCAAGAAAGAAGGTATTTTTATGAACCTGAAATATAAGATTCTGGCTGTTCTGGCTGCGGGCATCGCATTGACGGCCTGCGGCGGCTCCGGCACCCCCGCCAGCACCCCCGCATCCAGTGCAGTGCCGGCCTCGTCCCATGTGGCAGAAGAAGGCGTTACGGAACCGATCAATCTGCAGACATGGACACTGGATGACCTTGATGACACGCAGGCCACCACATTTGTTTCTGCCTCCATTACCTCCGGTGTGCAGAACGGCAAATTGACTGCAAAGGTGTTCAGCTACGACCTTTATAAAAAAGAAGATATTGAAAACCTTGCCGTTGGCGACAAGATCACCTTCCACGAAGAGGGTGCGGCATGGAATCAGGTCGTGAACGATGCGGTGACGAGCATCGAAAAAAATGACGAATACCATCTTGTAAGCATCAACGGCGGCATGGAGCAGCCCAGCGGACTGGACTTGAAGCTGGAGGATGATGACACCTACCGGACGATGACCTTTGACGATTACCCGCTCTATTACGAGATGGGAGAAAAGACGATGCCGCTGGCAGAGGCTGTAGTGCTGAAGGACAGTTCTGCCGACCCGCAGGCCGAAGCCGTGGAGACTACGGGCGCGGATGCGGTGGCAGCAGCGATCAATGCAGACCCCGATAACTGGACCACCTATAATACCACGCTGGTGGTGCAGGGCGGCAAGGTGCTGGAGGTGCGCCGCATCTGGGTGCCGTAAATTTTGCTCAAAACCGTTGACAAACGTTTTGCGTATGCTATAATTTAGCTGTACGCAAAGGGGCACTTTGCCTGCCTTGCGGAATGTAAAATTATGACAGATGGCAATGATGGGGTCAGAAATGCACACACCACCGTCCAGAGAGAGCGCCCACGGCTGTAAGGTGCTCCGGTCGGGATCATTTCGCGCCACCCCGGAGCTTCCGGCGACACAAGTCGGACGCAGCGCAGCGTTAACGCGCCGAAAGCGGCAGGGGACACATTTTATCCTTTGCAATTTGGGTGGTACCACGGAGTTTGATGCACAAGCAGCCTTCGTCCCTTTTGGGATGAGGGCTGTTTTTTGTTTTTTTCACCGTGCCGCCCCTCTGCCATAACAGCATAAAAACGGCGCACAAACGCCAAAGACGATTGAGGAGAGAAAACCTATGCAATGGACCGGTTTGAATGAACTGCGTGAAAAGTACCTGAGCTTCTTTGAGAGCAAGGGCCACCTGCGTCTGGACAGCTTCCCGCTGGTGCCCAAGAACGACCCCAGCCTGCTGCTGATCAACAGCGGCATGGCCCCCATGAAAAAGTGGTTTCTGGCTCAGGAAGAGCCGCCCCGTCACCGCGTGACCACCTGCCAGAAGTGCATCCGCACCCCGGATATTGAGCGCGTTGGCATCACTGCCCGCCACGGCACCTTCTTTGAAATGCTGGGCAACTTCTCCTTCCAGGATTACTTCAAAGAAGAGGTCATTCCCTGGGCATGGGAGTTCCTGACTTCCGACGAGTGGATGGCCATTCCGAAGGACCGCCTGCACATCTCTGTGTACGAAGAGGACGACGAGGCTTACGATATCTGGACCAAGAAGGTGGGCATCGCCCCCGACCACATGGTGCGTCTGGGCAAGGAAGACAACTTCTGGGAGCATGGCTCCGGCCCGTGCGGCCCCTGCTCCGAGATCTACTTTGACCGCGGCCCCGAGTACGGCTGCGGCAAGCCGACCTGCGGCGTGGGCTGCGACTGCGACCGCTATATGGAGATCTGGAATCTGGTGTTCAGTCAGTTCGATGCCGACGGCAAGGGCCACTACGAGCGTCTGGCACGCCCCAACATTGATACCGGCATGGGTCTGGAGCGTCTGGCCTGCGTGATGCAGGGCGTGGACAACCTGTTTGAGGTTGACACCGTGCAGAGCGTGCTGCACCATGTAGAGCACATTGCCAACAAGACCTACGGCGAGGACGACAAGACCGATATCTCCATCCGCGTCATCACCGACCACATCCGCAGCTGCACCTTCATGGTGTCCGATGGCATCCTGCCTTCCAACGAGGGCCGCGGCTATGTGCTGCGCCGCCTGCTGCGCCGCGCTGCCCGCCATGGCCGTATGCTGGGCATCACCCGCCCGTTCCTGGTGGAGCTGGTGGAGACTGTCATCCAGTCCAGCGAGAGCGCATACCCCGAGCTGCGCGAGCACGATGCTTATATCAAGAAGGTCATCGGCACCGAGGAGGCAAACTTTGCCCGCACCATTGATGCCGGCATGAACATCCTGAACAACATGATCGACGGTCTGGAAAAGGCACATGAGCATCTGCTGAAGGGCCTGGACGTGTTCAAGCTGAATGATACCTTCGGCTTCCCGCTGGATCTGACCAAGGAGATCGCTGCGGAGCAGGGCATTGAGATCGACGAGGAAGGCTTCCACGCCGAAATGACCAAGCAGAAGGAGCGTGCCCGTGCAGAGCGCCTGAAGAAGAACATCTCCGGCTGGAGCGAGGACCTGTTCGGTGCGCTGAATGCAGAGCCCACCGTCTTTACCGGCTACGAGACCCTGAACGACACCGGTGTTGTGGTCGCCCTGAGCGACGAAGAAACTCTGACCGATGCCATTGCTACCGACGAGGAAGCGAAGGACGGCGTGCTGGTGGTTCTGGATAAGACTCCCTTCTACGCTGAGATGGGCGGTCAGGCTGCGGACCACGGCATGCTGAACAGCGCCGACTGCAGCCTGCGCGTGCTGGATGTGAAGAAGACCCCCAAGGGATACTACGTCCACACCTGCGTGCTGGAGAGCGGCATCGTGAAGGTGGGCGACCACCTGACCGCTCAGGTGGATAAGGAATACCGCATGGCCATTGCCCGCAACCACACCGCCACCCATCTGCTGCAGGCAGCTCTGCGTGAAGTGCTGGGCGACCACGTCCATCAGGCAGGCTCCTATCAGGATGCAGAGATCACTCACTTCGACTTTACCCACTTCAGCGCTGTCACTCCCGAGGAGCTGGCCCGCGTGCAGAAGATCGTGAACGATAAAATCTACGAGTCCATGAACGTCACCGTCCGGGAAATGCCCATTGAGGAAGCCAAGAAGCTGGGTGCAATGGCTCTGTTCGGCGAAAAGTACGGCAAGGTCGTGCGTGTTGTGGACATCGAGGGCTGGTCTACCGAGTTCTGCGGCGGCACCCACGTGAAGAACACCGCCCAGATCGGCGGCTTCAAGATCGTGAGCGAGGCCTCCGTTGCTGCGGGCATCCGCCGCATCGAGGCTGTCACCGGCCGCAACCTGCTGATCCGTGCAAACCTGCAGGAGGCTATGCTGCATACCGTGGCAAACACCCTGAAGGCAAATAACGTGACTGCTCTGCCCGTCCGTGCCGAGGCCGTGATGGCTGAGAACAAGGCTCTGGCCAAGGAACTGGAAGAGATCAAGGCACAGGTCGCCGCTTCCAAGGTGACCAGCCTGTTTGACAATGCCGAAGAGATCGGCGGCGTGAAGATCGCTTCTGCATACTTCACCGGCACCACCGGCGACACCCTGCGCGGCATGTGCGATACCATCCGCGACAAGGCTGTGAAGCCCGCTGTGGCGGTTCTGGTGGGCAAGGCTGAGGATAAGATCACCATGGCTGTCACTGTGACCAAACAGGCACAGGAAAAGGGCCTGAAGGCCGGTGCTCTGGTCAAGGAGATCGCTGCCATTGCCGGCGGCAAGGGCGGCGGCAAGCCGGACTTTGCAATGGCCGGCCTGAAGGACGAAACCAAGATCGACGAAGCTCTGGCTGCTGTCGGCACCATCGTCAAGAAGGCTCTGGGCGAATAAGAAAACGGGTTCGCCCTCTCCGTCAGCGCTGACGCGCTGCCAAAGTTTATGGTTTTGCCAAGGGCTCTCTCTTTGGGAGAGCTGGACGCAAAGCGGCCTGAGAGGGCGGGGACGTTTATAAAATATCAGGAAGGAGTTGTTTCCCATGGAAGATTGTCTGTTCTGTATGATCGCGGAGGGGAAAATCCCCTCCAAGAAGCTGTACGAGGACGAGCAGGTGGTGGCGTTTTACGACATCAACCCGCAGGCCAAGGTGCACTTTCTGGTGGTGCCCAAAAAGCACATTGTCTCTGCCGCTGCGCTGACCGAAGAGGACGGCGCACTGCTGGGCCATATCTTTGCAGTGATCGCAAAGCTGGCTGCGGAGCAGGGCCTGAACAACGGCTACCGCGTCATCTCCAATGTTGGCGAGGACGCAGGCCAGACCGTGAAACATCTGCATTTCCATGTTCTGGGCGGCGAAAAGCTGCCTGTCTGATTCCAATAAAAAGGGAGCGTTGAATTATGGCTGAGACCTATACTCTGCACGTTGCAGGCCTGACCCGTGAGCTGACCATCTGCAAGGTGAATGACCACATGGACATTGCTGCTTTTATCATGCTGGGTGATGCCGAGCTGACCGTGGCTGCTGCCGCTGAACTGCTGAAGAAGTGCCCGGATTTTGATATCCTGCTGACCGCCGAGGCCAAGGGCATCCCTCTGGCACACGAGATGAGCCGCCAGAGCGGCAAGCCCTACGTCTGCGCACGCAAGGGCGAAAAGCTGTATATGACCGACCCCGTGGTGGTGGAGGATCAGTCCATCACCACCGCAGGCAAGCAGAAGCTGGTCATCGACCGCAAGGAGCTGGACAAGATGAGCGGCAAGCGCGTTCTGGTGGTGGACGATGTCATTTCCACTGGCGGTTCGCTCAAGGCTCTGGACGCGCTGGCTGAGCAGACCCAGTGCACCATTGTGGGCCAGGCCGCTGTTCTGGCCGAGGGCGATGCAGCTGAGCGCAAGGATATCATCTTCCTGGAGCCGCTGCCCCTGTTCTTCCACTAAGCTGCAATGCGACGCCCGCTCTGCGTTTTCTGTGCTGGAATGCTGGGTGTGGAGTTAGTGTGCGTTTTTTTGCCGCAAACGGAACTTTTTGTGCCGTTTGCGGCATTTTTTGTTGCCGTTTGTCTGGTGCTGTGCATCTTTGATGCTGCCCGCAAAGCAGCGCTCTGCATCCTGCTGGGTGCTGCTGTGGGTATGGCATCGGTGCTGCACACGGCAAACCGGCTGGAGCGCATCCGGGTGCAATATGCAGGCCGTCCGCTGGTGCTGACCGCAGAGGTGGAAAGCACGGCGGATTCCTACGATCCCGGTATCGTGGATGCAGTTTTGCATGTAGAGAAAGTGAACGGCAGCGCGGCATCCTTCCGGGTGGAGTGCAGTGCTTTGCCGGAGTGCAAAGCCGGGGAAAGGGTGCAGGGAAGATTTATACTGTCGGACCCGGCATCCGGAAGCCGGGTCAGCCTGTATGCGGACGGCATCGCTCTGCAGGCGGAAATGGACGAGGACGGGCCGGAGCTTACAGTTCTGGGCGAAAGCGGCAGCTTCCGCGCCCGCACCCACCGCCTGCAGCAAAGGCTCAGTGCGTCGCTGCGCCGCCGTATGGACGGCAAGACCGGCGGTGTGCTGGCTGCCATGACTACCGGCGACCGGAGTTATCTGTCTTCGGCCATGCGCAGCGCCTACCGGGGCGCGGGTCTTGCCCATGTGCTGGTGGTAAGCGGAATGCATGTGTCCATTTTGTGCGGTGATATCCTCAGCACACTCCTGCCCTACGAGTGGGAGCAGAGCTACCGCAGGCGCAGACGCCGGGCGGTATTCCGAAGTCTGCTGGCCTTTTTGCTGATGGGCGTGACCGGCTTCACACCCTCGGTATGCCGCGCCGCAGTGGCGGTCTGGGTCGGTGCACTGGGTGTGTGGCTGTACGGCCCGCCGGATACCCTTACCTCTCTGGCGGTGGCAGGTATCGTTATGACCGCAGGCAACAGCTATGCAGTGTGCGATATCGGCTTTGAACTTTCGTTTGCGGCGGTGGTGGGCACGGTGGCAGGCGGTGTGTGCATCCGCCGCGCCCGGGATGCGTGGTACCGCCAGTTCTGGAAAAACGCGAAAAATCCGGTGAAGCGCCCATGGTATTTCAAACTGCCGGAACGTCTTTGGGGCCTTGCGGAAAGCATTTGCATCTCGTTTTGTGCTTCGGTGGCCACATTCCCGGTGCTGGTGCTGCGCGGGCTGAGTGTGAGCATTTATGCGGTGGTATCCAGTGTGGCGGTGCTGTGGCTCATCCAGCCCATGATGCTGCTGGGCCTTGGCACGGCCTTTGCCGGCCTGGTGCCCGCTCTTGTTCCGCTGTATGGGGTGCTGTCCGCAGCGTCTGCGGCGTTGACCGGCCTACTCGACCGCTGGGCCGTCTGGATCTCTGCAAAACCGGGCGCGGGAATCTACTTCGATACGGCCTATGCAGCCATCGTGTGTCTGGTGCTGATCCTGTTGTGCTGGCTGGCGTTCCACTGGCGGGTACGGCTGCGGGTGGCAGGGCCATGCATCCTGCTGGCGGCAGCTGTTTCCATCGGGCTGGGCAATGCTCTCAGCCGGGATGTGGTGCACATCGACCTTGTAGGCAGCGCCAACGCGCCGGCAGTGGTCGTCACCCAGAACGATACCGCCGCGGTGCTGTTCCGGGGCGGAGCTTCTGCCCAGAACGCAGTGGAAAACCAGCTTGCCCGGCGGGGCGTGCAGACTGTGGAGCTTGTGGCAGACCTGCGCACAAACCCTAAAACGGCCTGTACACTGGAAGCAGAGCGGACACTTCCGGCAGCAGAAATGGCGGTGAACACAGCACAAAAGCTGCGGTGCACATCGGCTCTGGTGGAAATGCTGCGCACCCGGAATGGCTGTCTTGTGCGGCTGACTGTGGGCAACCGGCAGTTTGCCGTGGTCAATGGAACTGTAGAACTGGCAAAACAGGTCACAGTGCAGTGGCTGCTGGCACCCCCTGCAAAGTCGGATGCTGTGCAGTATAAAAATGTTCTGGCCCTGCGCAGCTATGACTGGATGGACAACAGAAAAGAACGGGCGGCATCCATCAGCCTGCGGCGGCACGGCGGGCTGAAAACGGAGTGATGCTTTGCAATCCGGGCAGAGTGTGGTACAATAGAACAACGCCATAAGAGAAGGGAGGTGCCTGCATGGCGACCGAGACAAAACTCCGGCAGTTGGCGGACAAGGGGTGTCCGGTCTACTATTTTTATTCCAGTGAGCGGTATCTGGTGCGGCAGGCCGTGGCAGCGGCCACCCGCATCCTGACCGCAGACAGCGACGAGGATGCCACGGTTCTGGATGGAGCTGCGCCGGAGATCGAACAGCTCATCATGGCGGCGGGCACCATCTCATTTTTTGGTACCCGGCGTGTGGTGGTGCTGCCGGAGATCGACCCTGCAGCTTACAGTGACAAGGATCTGGAAGAGTTGAGCAGCATCCTTTCCAGTCTGGAAAATGCTGTGGTGGTGCTGGGCAGCGTGTTTGAACTGGAGCGCAGCAAGCTCAAAACAGGCAAGCGCGCACAGAAGCTGATCGCGCAGTGCAAGGCGTTTGGCTACACCGAAGAATTGGCTAAGCCCAAGCCCTTTGAACTGAAAATGATGATGATCGACCGCGCAAAGGAGCAGAAAACCACCCTGCCGGACGGCGCAGCGGCGGCGCTGCTGGAGCGCTGCGGCGAGGATCCGTTCCTTTTGGAAAATGAGGTGGACAAGCTCTGTGCATTGTCCGGGTATCAGACGGTCACGGCAGCGATGGTGGCGGAAATGGGCACGGTCAGTCTGGAAGCAGACGTGTTCGAGATGATCCGCATGATCACGGCCAAAAACGCCACAGGTGCCTGCAAAAAGCTGCAGACTTTGCTGCGCCTGCAGCAGGAGCCCATTGCCATTACAGCGGCCATGATCGGCAGCTATGTGGATCTGTACCGGGTCAAGCTGGGGGCAGCAAAACGGAAAAATTACAGCACGGTATTCAAGGATTTTGGCTATAAGGGCAGTGATTACCGGCTCAAGCGGTCGGCCGAAACAGCATCGCATTACACGCTGGGCCAGATCGAAAACTGTATGCAGGTGCTGCTGGAACTGGACCAGAGCCTGAAAAGCCAGCCTACCGATGACCAGATCCTGCTGGAAACAGCGCTGTGCCGGTTGGCAATGGCGGGGAGCGGACGATGAAGGAAAACGAAATGATCCATACAGGCCGGGTGCTCATTGTGGAGGGCAAGTACGATGCGGCCCGGCTTTCCCATCTGACCGATGCCATGATCCTGCTGACGGATGGCTTTGGCATTTACAGCGACAAAAAGCGCCAGCAGCTGTTCAAAGCGCTGGCGCAGAAAAACGGCCTGATCCTGCTCACGGATTCGGACGCAGCAGGCTTCCGCATCCGCACCTACATCACCAATCTGGTGGGAGAAAAGAATGTGGTGCAGGCTTACGTGCCCGCGATCCACGGCAAGGAAAAGCGCAAGGAACAGCCCGGCAAGGAGGGCCTGCTGGGGGTCGAGGGCGTGGACGATGCCATTGTTCTACAGGCGCTGCGGGATGCCCTTGGCGCTGAGGCGGGTGCCGCAGCGGCCCGCCCGGAAGGACGGCAGATCACCTATACCGACCTCTACGAGTGGGGGCTTTCCGGCAGGCCGGGCAGCGCCGAGCGCAAGGCAAAGCTTCTGAACGCGCTGGGCCTGCCGCCGCGTCTTTCCAAAAAGGAACTGGTGGAGGCGCTGAACCGACTGTATACTTTTGAACAATTGGACGAACTGCAGTTGAAAATTCTGGACAGCTGACTGCATGGCGCAGGGGCGAGCACACCGTTCACCTCTGCGCTGTTTTTGTGCCCGGAACACCCCACCGCTGGCGCAGAAGTTCCAGCGCATGAGTTTCCAGACGGGAAACATAGCTGCGGCTGATGTCCAGCAGTTTTGCAGTTTCCAGCTGGGTCAGCGGCGGCTGGCCGGAAAGACCATATCGCAGCAGAATGATCTGTCGCTCCCTGGCGGGCAGGCCGTCCAGCAGCTGCCGCATCCGGCGGATATCGTCCTGCGTTTCGCAGGTGTCCTCCATGCAGAAGCTGTCCTGCAGCACATCGGCCAGCGTCAGCGCAGAGTCACCATCTGATTCCAGCGCTTCCTGCAGCGAGACGGTCCCGCCGGTTTTGCGGTTCCGGCGGAACTGCATCCGGATCTCATTTTCAATGCACCGGCTGGCGTAGGTGGAAAAGCGTGCCCGACGGTCAGAGTC
>ERZ791826.1614-NODE-1614-length-12489-cov-4.334406_pt1 | contig 12489 bp, 7 predicted proteins | sample MGYA00510297_ERZ791826 | MGnify/ENA primary metagenome ERZ791826 (study PRJEB30046, sample SAMN00792004) | human gut metagenome | study: EMG produced TPA metagenomics assembly of the A metagenome-wide association study of gut microbiota in type 2... | reverse complement strand
GTGCCCTTTGTGGAGAGAGTCCCGGCATTGCTTGTATTTTGGGGACTGGTTCCAACTCCTGTCTGTATGACGGAAAGGGTATTGTCAAGAGCATATCTCCGTTGGGCTTTGTCTTGGGAGATGAGGGGAGTGGCGCCGTACTTGGAAAATTGTTGGTTGGGGATGTGTTGAAGAACCAGTTGCCAGCAGCTTTGCAAGAGGCTTTTTGGGCGGAGTCCGGTTTGACACCGGCCATCATTATGGAAAAGGTTTATAAAGGGCCTTTCCCGAATCGTTTTTTGGCAAGCCTGTCTCCTTTTTTGCTCCGGCATATGGAAGAACCTGCAATACGTGATCTGGTGAGCAATAGCTTCCGGGCGTTCTTTGCCCGCAATGTCATGCAGTATGATTACTGGGAGCATCCTGTCTATCTGACAGGCTCCATTGCTTGGTATTATCAGGATATATTGAAAGATGTTGCTCGTGAGTTCGAGCTTCGATTAGGAACGATCGTTCAAAGTCCGGTTCAAGGTCTGATTCACTATCACTGTGTTTTATAAATAATAAATTATCTAATTCGGTTTTTATCATGAAAAAATCTTTATTCTTATTGTGTTTGCTTCTGGGGATGTTGGGTAATTGTGCGTTGGTGTTGGCACAACCGGCCCAGAAGTTGGTCAATGTGGTGGTTTCGCCTGATCGTATCGATTGGAAATGCAAGGCGAAGGAAGAAGTCAAGTTTACAGTACAGGTTTTCAAGAATGAGAATTTGTTGAAAGATGTAGTTGTCGATTATGAGTTGGGACCGGAATATTTTCCGACGGTTGTAAAGAAAGACGTTCGTTTGGCGGATGGAAAAACGATACTGAAAGCGAAGATGAATGAACCCGGATTCTTGCGTTGCAGGGTGACGGCCAAAGTGGACGGACGGAAGTATGAAGGGATGGCGACAGTTGGCGTGGATGAAACGAGGATTCGGCCGACGACGGTCAATCCGGAAGATTTTGATGCTTTCTGGACCGGTGCGATCGCTGAAGCCCGTAAGCAGCCGCTAGATCCCAAGATGACTTTGTTGCCGGAAAGATGCACTTCTACGCAGAATGTCTATCATGTCAGTTTCCAGAATGAACGCCCCGGTTCCCGTATATATGGCATTCTGATTGTACCGAAGAAAACAGGTAAATATCCGGCGGTCCTCCAGGTTCCAGGAGCGGGCATACGTCCTTATAACGGATTCAATTTGGGAGAAGATATCATTACGTTGGAGATTGGAATACATGGTGTTCCTGTGACGATGCCGCAGGAAGTGTATAACAACTTGGCTGCTGGAGCATTGAACGGATATAATGCAATGAACAAGAATAATCGCGATACGCATTACTACAAACGGGTCTATCTCGGTTGCGTGCGGGCTGTGGACTTCCTCTATTCTTTGCCTGAGTTTGATGGAAATACAGTCGGTGTGACCGGTGGAAGCCAGGGAGGAGCCTTGTCTATTGTCACGGCCGGACTAGACCCGCGTATCAAGTTTCTTGCTGCTTTCTATCCGGCCTTGTGCGATTATGCCGGCTATCTGCATAAACGTGCGGGAGGCTGGCCGCATTACTACCGGAATGCGCAGCCTGTGGCAAACGAAGTGGAAACGCTCGCTTACTTTGATGTCGTGAATTTTGCCCGCCGGGTGAACGCTCCGGGCTGGTATAGCTGGGGATATAATGATGTGACTTGTCCTCCGACATCCATGTATTCGGCCTACAATGTTATTCCGGGAGTGAAGGACTTGCATCTTTACCTCGAAACCGGTCACTGGACATATCCGGAACAGCAGTCGGAACGTATTGAATGGTTGAAAGATAAATGCGGGAAGTAAATACGTTTCCCGGTTAATAATAATGCATGTATGTCGAATTTAAAGTATTTTTTAGCGGGGGTGTTAATTATGGCAATAACATCGTGTATGCAAAAGGATAGTGAATTGTTTTTGTTTGTCGGATCGTATGCGGATGCTACAGATCCTGGTATAAATCTGTTTCGCTTCGATGTGGAGAAAGGGACGGCTGTGCCGGTGAAAAGCCTGTCGGGCATTCAGGACCCTTCTTATCTGACAGTGAGCCGGGATGGCAAGTTTGTCTATTCGGTAAGTGAAACTGCTGTGCCGGACGCAAAAGTATGTGCCTATTCGTTTGACAAGCAAACCGGGACGTTTTCTTTGCTGAACGAGCAGCATACGGATGGGAGCGCTCCCTGCTATATCTGGGTGGACAGTAAACACCGGATGGCTGTCACGGCCAACTACAACGGCGGAAGCATAAGTGTTTTCTCCATCTCGGCCGATGGAGCTTTGCTACCGGCTGAAGTATATGCGTATGAAGGAGGAAGACCGGGGGCCGAACGCCAGGCGGTCCCGCATCTGCATTGCGTGTACGCTTCTCCGGATGAGAACTATCTGTATGCCAACGATCTGGGAACGGACCGGATTTATAAATACGAGATCGTTGCTTCCGATAAAGGCTTGAGTTTGCGGGAAGGGACGCCTGCCTCTTTTAGTTTGCCGGTGGGAGAAGGTCCGCGCCATACGGTTTTTCATCCGAACGGGAAATGGGCTTACCTGATTAGCGAGCTTTCGGGCCGCGTCGCTCTCATGTATTACGACAAGGGCAACCTGACCCCGGTCCGGTTTGTAGAAGCCGATACGTTACATGTCTCCGGTAGTGCCGATATACACATCACACCGGACGGTCGTTTCCTATATGCCTCTAACCGTCTGAAAGGTGACGGTATCGCGATTTTTTCTATCGATCTGGAAAACGGGCAATTGACAAAGATTGGTTATCAGCTGACCGGCATTCATCCGCGTAATTTCGTCATCACCCCCAACGGCAAGTTCCTGCTTTGCGCTTGTCGGGATAGTCATATCGTGCAGGTTTACGAAATAGACAAGCAAAGCGGTTTGTTGAAAGATACGGGAAAAGACATCCGGGTTAGCAAGCCTGTTTGCTTGAAGTTTACCGACATGTAAATGTGATATTTTTAGTAGCTTTGCAACGTGTAAATTGTAATAAGCTATGTCATTCATTAAGATAACGGAACAGAATTCTCTCTATAACGACCTGGAACGGAAGTCCGTCCGGGACTTGCTTGAAGATATCAATACGGAAGATCAGAAAGTGGCGTTGGCTGTCCGAGAGACAATCCCCAAAATAGAAGAATTGGTTTTGCAGATCGTTCCCCGCATGAAGCAGGGCGGACGGATCTTTTATCTGGGAGCCGGAACCAGCGGGCGGTTGGGAGTTTTGGATGCTTCCGAAATCCCCCCGACGTTTGGGATGCCTTCCACACTGATTGTCGGCTTGATAGCTGGTGGCGATACTGCCCTCCGGAATCCTGTGGAGAATGCTGAAGACGATGAGGAACGCGGCTGGCAGGAATTGCTGGAGCACCGGGTTAATACGAAGGATACCGTGATCGGCATTGCTGCTTCCGGGACGACTCCTTATGTGATCGGTGCCCTTCGCAAAGCACGTGAACAGGGTATCCTGACCGCCTCCATTTCCAGCAATCCAGATTCACCGATGGCGATGGAGGCCGATGTCGCAATCGAAATGATTGTCGGGCCGGAGTTTGTCACTGGCAGTTCCCGTATGAAATCCGGCACGGGGCAGAAAATGATCCTGAACATGATCTCTACCTCCGTTATGATCCGATTGGGTAGGGTTAAAGGAAACCGGATGGTCAATATGCAGCTCACCAATCAGAAACTTATAGACCGTGGAACCCGCATGGTTGCCGAGGAATTGAATCTTCCCTATAACCAATCCCGCCATCTGCTGTTGATGTACGGCTCCGTTCTGGAAGCTGTCGAGGCTTACCGCAAAGCTTAACGGGTCTGGAGTCGGTTTCAGCTTTTTTCTGTAAGAAGATGAGAAATATATGGAAAATATCTTTATATTTGTCCCATGCATTGTTCCTGCTTCGCAATCTGCGGAAAAGGATTAAAAGGGAATCGGGTGCAAATCCCGGACAGTCCCGCTGCTGTAAGCTTCAAAACGGATTGGGCAATTCTTTTATGCCACTGACGCGAGTTGGGAAGGCGCTCATACCGGAAGTAAGTCAGAAGACCTGCAACGCATATTTTTTCGACGGCTTCGAGGATAGGCCGGAAGAGAACTGTGAAGCCGTAGGCTTTTGCCTTTCTTTATTTCCGTTTCCCGTAGCTATTTACTTGTTTTTAATTATTTTGCCATAATAATTAGGAAAAGAGGCATGAATCTGTGGGTGGGATGAGCTCCGCCTCGATTCATGCTTTCCTTTTATGAGTGTGATTAATCTTCCGGCTTTTGTCGTATAAACCTTTTTTTCGTACCTTTGTGCGTTTCCTCCATAAAGAGAGGAAGATAAATACGACTTCAAATTTGTATATGGAAATGAGAAAAACAGTATTATATGGCGTTTTGGCCTTTTGTTTGGTTGTGTTGAATTCTTGTTTGGGAGACCCGGCCACCCAATTGACGATGGCAAACCAGGCAGGGGTAGTGGTGACCGGTTACGGACCTGGTAAGGCTATTTATACCAAGGGGGACGTAGTGGTCTCTTCGGAAGATTTCCAGAATGCCAATGTGGAAAACGGAGAATGTATTTTGTTTGATTATTCCATCGATTACGGGGTCGCAAACAATATGGGGGCAGGGACGGATACCAGTTATACCGAGGCTATTATTTATGAAAATACGATCTCGGAGGTTAATCGTTGGAACTTCTATAATACGTTGACCGATACCTCTATTGTTGCAAAGGACGAACTGTTGCTTTCTTCCCTCCAGGCGCGTTCCGCTTATATCAGAGGCAATTTGTTCCTGTTCACGGAGATAAGCAATCACCCGGCAAACCAAGTGGACAGTTTCTCTTTGTCCTATAATTCGGATAAATTGTTGGGAGACGATAATATTTATAGCCTCTACCTCCGCACGATCAGAATCAAGGCGGACACGACAAGAGGCGAGGCGATGATTATTCCTTGTGCGTTCAATATCGAAGATCTGGTGAAAAAGGCGGAAAAGAATCATTCGGATGAACTGAAGTTCCGGATTAACTATGCATATTCGTTCGGGAAGGATTCTGCATCGATAAACTGGAAAAGTTCCGACGTGTTTACAATAGACTTGACAGGAAAAGGCAAATAAAATGATAAATAGCAAACGAGCGTATTGAAAAATGTATAAAGAGATATTTAAATTGGTTGTAGCCATCATCTCCCAGCCGGGAAAGGCGTGGGATATTCTGACGAGAAAAGAAGAAAAGGACGATGAGTTTTTATCCCGGTTTGTGTATCCTCTCATCGGATTCGTTACGGTTGCTGCTTTTTTAGGCGTGCTGTTCACTCGGAAGGAGTTTGATGTCGAACTGGCGTTGAAGTCGTCTATCCGGACATTAGTCGCTGCGTTCGGCGGCTTTTATCTGGCTTCCTATTTGCTGAATGAGATTTGGCAGGGATGGTTCAAACGGGAGAAGGATATGAAACTGTGTCAACGCTTTGTCGGCTATTCGTCTTCGTTGATGTTTGCATTGAACATCGTGTTGATGTTGCTTCCGGAGTTTTTCTTTTTGCGTATATTTGTGTTATATACATTTTATATCGTATGGGAAGGGGCTGGCCCTTATATGCAGGTGGAGGAGAAGATACGCCTGAAGTTTGTCGGGACCGCGACCGGTCTGATTTTGCTGACGCCTTGGTTGATCGAGGTCATTCTTTCCATGCTGATGCCCGGTTTACGTTTTTGATAGGAGAATAAGATGAAAGAGAAGATTAGTAATAACATACAGATAAAGAACAAGCGGGCGACTTTCGATTATGAGTTGCTCGACACGTTTACGGCAGGGATCGTGCTGACCGGTACGGAGATCAAATCGATACGTTTGGGAAAGGCGAGTCTGGTCGATACGTTTTGTATTGTGGAGAAGGGTGAATTGTGGGTGAAGAATATGTATGTGGCTGAATATTTCTACGGGACATACAATAACCATACGGCTCGCCGTGACCGCAAGCTGTTGCTGACTAAAAAGGAATTGCGGAAGATTGAAAGCGCTGCCCGCAATAATGGCTTTACAATTATTCCGACACGTCTTTTTATTAATGATAAAGGACTGGCCAAAGTCGTTGTGGCTATTGCCAAAGGTAAGAAGGAATATGACAAACGCGACTCTATCAAGGAACGGGACGACCGCCGGGAGATGGATCGTGCATTTAAACGGTAACGAACCTTTATGGATAAAGAAATATTTTTGAATCTCCTGAAAGAACGCATTTTGATTCTGGACGGAGGAATGGGTACGATGGTCCAGGGATTTAAACTGACCGAGAAAGATTATCGCGGAAAACAGTTTGCTGATTGGACGAGCGACCTGAAAGGAAATAACGACCTGTTATGTATCACCCGGCCGGATGTGATCAAATCAATCCACCGTCAGTATCTGGATGCCGGTGCCGATATTTTTGCTACCAACACTTTCAATGCAAATGCTATCTCGATGGAGGATTACGGCATGCAAGGGCAGGTGAGAAATATCAATTTGGCTGCCGGAAAATTGGCGCGTGAGGTGGCCGATGGCTTTATGAAGGAGCATCCGGATCGCACGATCTTTGTAGCTGGTTCTGTCGGCCCAACTAATAAGACTGCTTCGATGAGCCCTGACGTGAGCGATCCGGCTTACCGTGCTGTCACCTACTTGGATTTGTATAGTGCCTATAAAGAACAGGTAGACGCTTTGGTAGACGGGGGCGTGGATATCGTTTTGTTTGAGACGACTTTCGACACGCTGAATGTGAAAGCCGGACTGGAAGCTGCCGAGGCTGTGTTGAAGGAAAAAGGCAAGGATTTACCAATTATGCTTTCTCTGACGCTATCTGCCCAGGGAGGACGTACGTTTTCGGGGCAGACATTGCTTGCGTTTTTGGCTTCCGTGCAACATACCAATATTGTTAGTGTCGGTCTGAACTGCTCTTTCGGTGCTGCCGATATGAAGCCTTTTCTGGCTGAATTGGCAAAACATGCTCCCTATTATATAAGTGCTTATCCGAACGCCGGTCTGCCGAACAGTTTCGGTTCCTATGATGAGACGCCGGAAAAGATGGCTATTCATGTAAAATCTTTTATTGACGAAGGGCTGGTGAATATATTGGGAGGCTGTTGTGGTACGACGCCGGCCCATATTGCCAAATATCCCGAACTGGTGAAAGGGGCCAAGCCGCATGTACCGGCTCCGAGGCCCGATTGTCTTTGGTTGTCCGGTCTGGAGTTGCTGGAAGTAAAGCCGGAAAATAATTTCGTGAATGTCGGCGAACGATGCAATGTGGCTGGTTCACGTAAGTTCTTGCGCCTGATCAAGGAAGAAAATTATGAAGAGGCTTTGACAATCGCCCGCAAGCAGGTGGAAGACGGCGCGCAGGTGATCGATATCAATATGGATGACGGAATGTTGGATGCCGTGAAGGAGATGACGACTTTCTTGAACTTGATCGCATCCGAACCTGATATTTCCCGTGTTCCCGTGATGATCGACTCTTCTAAATGGGAGGTGATCGAAAAAGGTTTGATGTGCGTGCAGGGTAAAAGTATTGTGAATTCGATTTCTTTGAAAGAAGGAGAAGAGGTTTTCCTGCAACATGCCGCTCGCATCAAACAGTTGGGTGCAGCTACGGTCGTAATGGCTTTTGATGAAAAGGGGCAGGCAGATACGTTTGAACGGAAGATCGAGGTTTGCGGACGTGCTTACCGTCTCCTCCGGGAGAAAGTCGATTTCGATCCGAACGGAATTATTTTCGATCCGAATGTGCTGGCTATCGCTACCGGTATGGAAGAACATAACGGGTACGGACTTGACTTTATCCGTGCCGTGGAATGGATCAAGAAGAACCTGCCGGGGGCGAAGGTGAGCGGCGGTGTCAGCAATCTTTCCTTCTCTTTCCGTGGAAATAATTATGTGCGGGAGGCCATGCATTCCGTATTCCTGTATCATGCGATTAACAAAGGCATGGACATGGGGATCGTGAACCCGTCGTCGTCCGTACTCTATGAAGATATAGAACCTGCTTTCCGTATGTTGTTGGAAGACGTCATTCTGGCACGCCGTCCGGAAGCAGCTGAAGAACTGATTGCATATGCCCAGAACCTGCATGTAAAAGCGCAGGAGGGAGAAGGTGAAAAGCAGGAAGTCTGGCGTGAATATCCGTTGAAGGAGCGTCTGGAAAACGCTCTGATAAAAGGAGTCGGCGATCATTTGGAAGAAGATTTAAAGGAAGCCTTGAAGGAATATCCGCGTGCGGTGGATATTATCGACGGACCGCTGATGGGTGGGATGAATAAGGTAGGCGAATTGTTTGGTGCTGGAAAAATGTTCCTACCGCAGGTTGTCAAGACTGCCCGTACGATGAAAAAGGCAGTCGCCATCTTGCAACCGGCGATCGAGGCAGAAAAGGTCTCTTCTGATTCTGCTAAGGTAGGAAAGGTTCTGTTTGCGACAGTGAAAGGTGACGTGCATGACATTGGAAAGAATATTGTTTCGATCGTCCTGGCTTGCAATAATTATGAGGTGATCGATTTGGGAGTGATGGTTCCGGCAGACGTGATTGTAAAAAAGGCAATCGAAGAAAAGCCCGACCTGGTCTGTCTTTCCGGTCTGATCACGCCTTCGCTCGAAGAGATGGTGCATGTGACGGACGAGATGCAGAAAGCCGGCCTGAGCATTCCCATAATGGTGGGCGGCGCCACGACTTCGAAGTTGCATACGGCCATTAAGATCGCTCCGCATTATGACTATCCGGTCATTCATGTGCTGGACGCCTCGCAAAACCCGTTGATTGCGGCCAAACTGTTGAACCCGGATACGCGCGATGCTTATATCGCCCAGCTGAACAGTGAGTATGAAGCTCTGCGTGCCTCTGTGAATAAGAAAAAAGAGATACTGGTCCCGTTGGCGGAAGCCCGGACGAATCGTCCGGTGATCGATTGGGCTTCTTATAACCCGGTTGTCCCGGCTCGGAACGGGGTACAGGTGATTCCTTCTATTCCTTTGGAAGAAATAATTCCATATATTCATTGGACCTTCTTTTTTAGTGCCTGGAAACTGAATGGGCGTTTCTCGGAAATTGCGCAGATCCACGGCTGTGACGCTTGTCGTGCCGCCTGGCTGGCCGAATTCTCGGAAGCGGACCGGACGAAGGCGTCGGAGGCTATGCAGTTATACAAGGATGCAGTTAAGTTGTTGGATCGCTTGGTTGAGATGAAAGCCGAGTATTGTAAGGCGGTTTATGGTTTCTTCCCGGCAAATGGTGATGGGGATAATATCCGTGTGGGGGAAGTCTTGCTTCCAGTTTTGCGTCAACAGGCGAAAAAAGAGGAAGGAATCTATAAGTCGTTAGCCGATTATGTGATGCCAGTATCGGAAGGGCGTACGGATTATGTCGGCGCTTTCGTGGTGACGGCTGGTGTCGGTGCAGAATCTCTGAAAGAGCGATTTGAGCAGGAAGGTGACACCTATAATTCCATGTTGTTGCAAACCTTGACCGATCGTTTGGCCGAGGCTACGGCCGAATATCTCCATGAAAAGGTCCGTAAGGAATATTGGGGATATGCTCCGGATGAATCGCTTTCCATCTCCGACCTGTATAAAGTGAAATATCAGGGAATACGTCCGGCTATCGGTTATCCTTCATTGCCGGACCAGCTTTTGAACTACACGTTGGATAAGTTGTTAAATATGTCACAGATCGGTGTCCGGTTGACGGAAAACGGCGCTATGTATCCGACGGCGACGGTGAGCGGCATTTATATTGCACATCCGGATTCCCAATATTTCATGATTGGTAATATTGATGAAGAACAGATGAAAGATTATGCCTGTCGCCGGAATCTGTCGGAAGCGGAAGTGAAGAAGTTATTGAATAAAAACATTTCAAATTGAAATATATACGCTGGATAGTCTTGTCTCTCCTTCTGGCCGGTATCTGGTGCGCCATGCGTTCGCCGGATATAGGAGAGGCGTATGCCCGGAATGTATATCCTTATATATCGGGTGCTTTGTCCTGTTTTTCTTCTCTATTTTCTTTTTCGATAGGTGATTGCCTGATATACGGTAGTATGGCCGGTTTGCTTGCTTATCTGGTTTATGCCATTGTGAAGAAACGTTCCTGGCGGGCGACAGCCGGACGGATGATCGAATATTTGTTGTGGATATATGTCTGGTTTTATCTGGCTTGGGGATTGAATTATTTCAGGAAAGACTTTTTTACACGGACGGAAATCCCGTATGCGGCTTATTCAGCCGACGCTTTTCGTTCGTTCTTATCCACTTATACAGATTCGTTGAATGCGTCCTTTGTGCCTGTCGAAAAAATAGATAAGGCCCTCGTCGCAGAGGAAGTGAAAAAGGAATATCATGAAATTGCCGGGCGTTTCTCTTTAGTCAGTCCTGCCGGGTATTTGCATCCGAAGCCGATGTTAATGCCCTTTTTGATGAGGGGAGTGGGGGTATTGGGGTATATGGGACCGTTTTTTACCGAATATAATCTGAACCCTGATCTGCTCCCGGTCCAGTATCCGTTTACTTATGCACATGAAATGGCGCATGTGTTAGGAATATCCAGCGAGGCGGAAGCGAATTTGTATGGTTTTCTCGTCTGTTCCCGTTCCGGAGTGCCGGAAATCCGGTTTTCGGCTTATTTTGCTTTGTTGCCTTATGTGTTGAGCAATGCCTACGGCTTATTGTCGGAAGAGGAGTTTAATGAATGGAAAGAGACGATCTCCCCCGAGGTAAAAGATCTTTACAACCGGAAAGTCGCTTACTGGGAGAATTTGTACAGCCCATTTATAGGCGAGATCCAGAGTACCGTTTACAACTGGTTCTTGAAAGGAAACAACATTTCCTCCGGCCGGAAGAATTATTCGGAAGTGGTGGCATTATTGATGGCGCTGGGAAATACGTCCGGAGAGATTTGAGTCCTTGCTGTTTCCATATTGCCTAATTCGAATTAAATCACTACCTTTGCGGCAATTTTTGAGAAGATAGATAAATATAACGCATATGAGTAAGAAATTTGCCGAATACTCGAAACTTGACTTGTCGAACGTCAATAAAGAGGTGCTGAAGAAATGGCAGGATGGCGACATCTTCCATAAGAGTCTTGAAATCCGCGAAGGACATCCCTCGTTTGTCTTTTATGAAGGTCCTCCTTCTGCAAACGGTATGCCTGGTATTCACCATGTGATTGCCCGTTCGATTAAGGATATTTTCTGCCGTTATAAGACCATGAAAGGATATCTTGTCAACCGTAAGGCGGGATGGGATACACACGGACTTCCAGTAGAGCTGGGAGTTGAAAAAACATTGGGTATCACCAAAGAAGATATCGGCAAAAAGATCTCTGTGGCCGAATATAATGCCGCCTGCCGCCGCGACGTGATGAAGTTCACGAAGGAATGGACGGATCTGACACAGAAGATGGGATATTGGGTCGACCTTGAAAACCCGTATATCACTTACGACAATCGTTATATCGAAACATTGTGGTACCTGCTGAAGGAACTGTATAAGAAAGGATTGCTTTACAAAGGGTACACGATCCAGCCGTATTCGCCGGCTGCCGGAACGGGGCTTAGCTCGCATGAGTTGAACCAGCCGGGGTGTTATCGCGACGTGAAGGATACGACTTGTACGGCTCAGTTCCGCATTCTCGATCCGAAACCGGAGATGGCGGGATTTGGCGAACCGTTCTTCTTGGCATGGACCACTACTCCGTGGACTTTGCCTTCCAACACGGCTCTTTGTGTGGGTCCAAATTTCACTTATGTGGCTGTTCAGACCTATAATCCATATACAGGTATGCCGATGACGGCTGTTTTGGCTAAGGACTTGTTGAATGTGTATTTCAATCCGAAAGCCGCCGATCTGGCTCTGACCGATTATAAACTGGGCGATAAACTGGTGCCGTTCAAAGTGGTCGGCGAATGGAAAGGACCGGAACTGGCCGGCATGCATTACGAGCAGCTGATCCCGTGGGTCAATCCGGGAGAAGGTGCTTTCCGGGTAATCACCGGCGACTATGTGACGGTGGAAGATGGTACGGGTATCGTACATATCGCTCCGACTTTCGGTGCGGATGACGACCGTGTGGCAAAAGCAAGCGGCGTACCTCCTTTGATGATGATCGACAAAGATGGGAACCGCCGTCCGATGGTCGATATGACAGGTAAATTCTATCTGCTGGAAGACCTCGATCCCGAGTATGTTCAGGAGCATATGAATGCTGCCGACTATGATCCGTGGCAGGGCAAGTTCGTGAAGAACGCTTACGATGCGACAAAGGGAGAAAAAGACGAAACGCTGGATATCGAAATCTGCATGATGCTGAAAGCACAGAACCGTGTGTTCCGCATCGAGAAGCATGTGCACAACTATCCGCATTGTTGGCGTACGGACAAGCCTGTGTTGTACTATCCGCTGGATAGCTGGTTTATC
>ERZ791826.1612-NODE-1612-length-12501-cov-6.883657_pt1 | contig 12501 bp, 7 predicted proteins | sample MGYA00510297_ERZ791826 | MGnify/ENA primary metagenome ERZ791826 (study PRJEB30046, sample SAMN00792004) | human gut metagenome | study: EMG produced TPA metagenomics assembly of the A metagenome-wide association study of gut microbiota in type 2... | reverse complement strand
CCCATCGAGCGCATGATGCGTGATGCCAAGATCACCGAGATCTACGAGGGCACCAGCGAAGTGCAGATGATGGTCATTTCCGGCGCGCTGCTGAAGTAAGGGAGGCAAGAGTTACAATGAAAGCAATTGTTTGTGTAAAGCAGGTTCCTGATACCTCCGGCAAGGTCGCCGTTAAGGCTGACGGCACTCTGGATCGTGCTTCGATGGCTACCATCACCAACCCCGATGACCTGAACGCTCTGGAGGCTGCTCTGAAGCTGAAGGACGAGACCGGCTGCGAGGTCGTTGTTGTTACTATGGGTCCCCCGCCGGCAGAAGGCATGCTGCGTGAGCTGCTGGCCCGCGGCGCTGATAAGGCTGTTCTGGTCTCCGGCCGTGAGTTCGGCGGCTCCGATACCTTTGCAACCAGCCAGATCCTGGCTGCTGCTGTCAACAAGATCGGCGTCGGCCCCGAGGACGTTGTGTTCTGCGGCCGTCAGGCAATCGATGGCGATACCGCACAGGTCGGCCCGCAGATCGCTGAAAAGCTGCATCTGCCTCAGGTCACCTACGTGGCAGACATCCAGAAGGATGGCAACACCCTGACCGTGAAGCGTATGCTGGAAGACGGCTACATGATGGTCAAGGTGCAGACTCCCTGCCTGCTGACCTGCATCAAGGAGCTGAACCAGCCCCGTTACATGAGCGTGAATGGCATCTTCACCTGCTACGACAAGCCGATGGAAGTGTTTGATTACAACGCACTGAAGGACGATCCGCTGATCGAGGTTGATACCATCGGTCTGAAGGGTTCTCCGACGAACGTCTTTAAGTCCTTCACTCCTCCGCAGAAGGGCGCAGGCACCATGCTGAAGGGCGACGATGTTGCTGCCCAGCTGGCTGGTATCCTGGCCAAGAAGCACCTGATCTGATGAAAGGAGCATAGGATTACAATGGCTGATTTTAACGAATACAAGGGCGTCTGGGTCTTCTGCGAGCAGCGCCAGGGCGCACTGATGTCCACTGATTTCGAGCTGGTGAGCGAGGCTCGCAAGCTGGCTGATGAGCTGGGCTGCGAGGTCACCGGCCTGCTGCTGGGCGACAACGTGGACGGCATTGCCAAGGAGCTGGGCGGCTATGGTGCCGATAAGGTCATGGTCTGCGACAGCCCCCTGCTGAAGGACTACACCACCGATGCATACGCTAAGGTCGTGTGCGACATGGTCAACGAGTACAAGCCCGAAGTCCTGCTGATCGGTGCAACCAACATCGGCCGCGATCTGGGCCCCCGCTGCGCAGCTCGTCTGCACACCGGCCTGACCGCTGATGCTACCCATTTGGACATCGACACTGCAAAGTACATTGATTTCCTGAAGGAGAGCTCCACCATCGACCTGTCCAAGCAGAAGTTCGATATGGAAGACCGCAACCTGAAGATGACCCGTCCCGCATTCGGCGGCCATCTGATGGCTACCATCATCTGCCCCCGCTTCCGTCCGCAGATGTCCACCGTCCGCCCCGGCGTTATGAAGAAGGCTCCCTTCGATCAGGCCAAGGCTGATGCCTGCCAGATCGTGAAGCCCGCCTTCAGCCTGACCGCTGACGACGTTAAGACCGAAGTGCTGAGCGTTGAGAAGGCAGCTGAAAAGCTGGTCGATCTGATCGGCGCAGACGTGATCGTCTCTGTTGGCCGCGGCATCAGCAAAGATGTCAACAAGGGCATTGAGCTGGCTGAGCAGCTGGCTGCCGCTTTGGGCGGCGGCGTTGTGGGCGCTTCCCGTGCCGTCACCGATGCAGGCTGGATGACTGCTGACCATCAGGTTGGCCAGACCGGCAAGACCGTGCATCCCAAGATCTATGTTGCTCTGGGCATCTCCGGCGCTATCCAGCACACCGCTGGTATGCAGGACTCCGAGTGCATCATCGCTGTCAACAAGAATGAGGGCGCACCCATCTTCGGTGTTGCCGACTACGGCATCGTGGGCGACCTGTTCAAGGTAGTTCCCGAACTGATCAAGCAGATCGAGGCAGCAAAGGCTGCTCAGTGATCGACTGACGCGAGATCTTTTTATAGCATAGCCTGAATTGTGGGAGGGCGGCTCTTCGGAGCCGCTCTTCTTTTTATGTAAGGAATACGGCACAGCACAGATGGCCCTGAAAAGGCTGCCTGTGCTGTTTTTTGTTGCAGAAAGTACAGCCAAAGGCCGGCTGCAGCCCAGAAAAGGGCTGCGTGATGGGAGGGGAGGGGAGTGGAACGGAAAAGCGCACACAAAAGTCTGTTGCACTTTGAAATATGCATATAAGCGAGTAAACATACAGAAAAATGCATGAAAAACATTGCAGAAAAGGTGTAGAAAAATAAAATGCAACACGTTAAGTGTGACGAAACAATCCTGAAAACGGTGAAGAGCAACACGGACGTAACAAATTCACGGTATCTTGGATGAACTTGTTGCGCTTGTGAAACGATTTCGGAACGGAAAATTTTGATTTTTTTGCATTTTCTCTCAAAAAATCGACAGAAACCCCTTGACGATGAGATGCTCTTGTGATACTATTGTTGCACAATAGTAACGCATTTGAAACGGAATAGTTGCAAATGCGTTGCAGTACGCATTCACATGAATGCAAAAAAGCTTTTATATACAAAAGCTTACGGAGGATGTCTTATGAAACTCGAGATGCGAACCCTGAAAAATATCGCAGCAGCAGCTATGACTTTGGCTGTGGTTTTTGGTGCTGCATCTCTCAAGCCCGTTACTGCAAACGCAGCTGAGGCTTCGGTTTCTGCCTCCATCGAAGAAGAAAATTCCTACATCAGCTTTCAGGACGAAGCTTATCAGAACGAGTTCCTGCGCCGCGTAAACAACGAGCGCGCAAAGGCTGGCCTGAAGCCCGTTCAGCTGGGCGACAGCAGCCATAACAATGCGGCTCAGGAGCGCGCTAAGGAACTGGCCTCTTCTTATTCCTACGTTCGTCCCAATGGCCAGCGCGATTTTACCATCTTCGCAGAGAATGGCATCGAAGATGTGTCGATTGGCGAGGACTACATGGCGGGCGTTTCCACCCCCGATGCAGCGGTAGATCAGTGGATGAACATTGATTTTACCCGTGAGCGCATCCTGAACGCAGACGCGACCACCATGAGCGTGGGCCACTATGAAGGCGGCGTTTACAACAACTACTGGGTGCTGATCTTCTCTTGCCCCGAAAACTCTTACACCAGAAACTACCGTCAGGAAGTTCTGAATCTGGTCAATGCCGAGCGTGCAAAGTACGGCCTACAGCCCCTGGTCATGGGCGATGCAAAGCTCACCGCAGCTGCTCAGCAGCGTGCCGAAGAGATCGCAACCGTCAATTCTCACGTTCGTCCCAATGGTACCAAGTGGTACACTGTTCTCAGCGAGTACGGCGTGACGGATGCCGCTGCTGGCGAGAATGCCGCATGGGGCAGCGTTTCTCCTGAAGAAGTCGTGAATGCCTGGATGAACTCCGAAGGCCATCGCGCAAACATTCTGGATCCCGAAGCGCGTGCAATGGGTGTTGGCTACTACTACAACAGCTCCAGCACTTGGGGCCATCAGTGGATCCAGCTCTTTACGAAGTGATCATCTGCTTTCTTCTAACAAAAGATCGGCTGAGCTGCAAGGCTTGGCCGATTTTTTGTTGCGCTTTTTTCTGGCAGAGGACATGCGGGCAGCAGTACAGGGAGCTGGCCTTGACACAAAAACGTATGCGGCAGTGGTTGCACAACGGACGATTTATGTTATACTTGTTTTGAATAACATGCAGGAGGAACCACAGTGGAGGATTACCGCACCATCCATGGCACGGCCACAGGAGAATACGAAGAAAAGAAGAGCCGCTTCATTGCGGCGCTGTCATTTGCGGACAGCGAGGAAGCTGCCGTTGCATTTCTGGAACAGGTGCGTGCGGCCAACCGCACCGCCCGCCACAATGTGTATGCCTACCGCCTGAGGGAAGGCAACCGGGAACGCTATTCAGATGATGGTGAACCGGCCAAAACGGCGGGCACACCAGCGCTGGAGGTGCTGCAGCACAGCGGCCTGACGGATCTGATCGTGGTGGTGACCCGTTACTTTGGCGGTGTGCTGCTGGGCACCGGCGGCTTGGTGCGTGCATACACCACGGCTACGGCCCGTGCACTGGAAAATGCCGAGGTGGTCACGGTGCGCAGCGTGGTGGAGCTGAGCGTGACGGTGGATTACTCCCTTTATGAGCGTGCATCGCTGCTGATCGATGCGGCGGGAGCAAAACAGGCCGCGCCGCAGTTCACGGATCGCGTGACCTTGTGCTGGCAGATGCCGGAACACACCGAAGGCCCGCTGCTGGAACAGCTGCGGGAGCTGACGCGCGGCAGCGCGCAGGTGACGGTATCCGACCCGTTCTACGCACCGTTCTGAACCCGGCAGCAGCAAAAATAAAAAAGCAAGCATTATTTTGCGAACCGACAGGCTTTTTCCCCCTTCGACAAAGCGGGTGTGCTACAATTGCCGCAGACGCAGCAATTGGGATCGGCTGTGCCGAAACAGAGAGGGGGAATGGCGACAAAAAGGGAGGGCGACTTTGTATGGATGTACGTCAGCGCACAGAAGAGATCGAACATATGACCTTCGCGCCGTGGGCTACCTTCAGCGACCAGAGCCGCGGCCGCATGCTGCCGGAAGAGCAGGACCCGATCCGGCCGGTGTTCCAGCGTGACCGTGACCGGGTGCTGCACTGCAAGGCGTTCCGACGGCTCAAACAAAAGACGCAGGTGTTCCTCTCGCCGGAGGGAGACCTGTACCGCACCCGACTGACCCATACGCTGGAGGTCTCGCAGATCGCGCGGACCATTGCCCGCGCCCTGCGGCTGAACGAAGATCTGACCGAAGCGATCAGCCTTGCCCATGATCTGGGCCACACGCCGTTTGGCCATGCCGGGGAGCGCGCGCTGAATGAGCTGTGCCCGGACGGCTTCAAGCACTACATGCAGAGCCTGCGTGTGGTGGACAAGCTGGAAAAGGACGGCCGGGGCCTGAACCTGACGTGGGAGGTGCGCAACGGCATCGTGACCCACACAAAAGGCACCTGGGCGGCAACGCCGGAAGGGCGCATCGTGCGCATGGCGGATCAGATCGCCTATGTGAACCACGACATTGAGGACGCGGTGCGCGCCGGTGTGCTGGACCCAGCCACCCTGCCGAAAGAATGCACCGCCGTGCTGGGCCAGACAAAATCTGCCCGCATCACCACCATGATCAACAGTATCCTTGCCAACAGCGATGGGGATGTGAAGGTGGGCGCAGAGGAAAACGAAGCCTTCCTTGCGCTGCGGGATTTTATGTACGCCACCGTGTACGTGGACAAGACCGCCAAGCGGGAAGAGCAGAAGGTGGACAAGGTGATCGGGGAACTGTACGATTACTACCTGAACCATGTGGATCGGATGTCCAACTTCTACATCCAGCTGGCTTATCAGGAGGGCAGAGAACGCGCAGTGACTGATTACATCAGTGGCATGAGCGATGAATTTGCCATCCGCACTTTTGAGGAATTGTTTGTGCCCCGGAAGTGGCATGTCCTATAAATCCGAAAGGTCGTTTGAAAGATCCATGATCCCACACGAATACATTGAAGAACTGACCCGCCGCACCGACATTGTGGAGCTGGTGGGCAGCTATGTGCAGCTCAAGCGCAAGGGACGTTTGTATGGCGGCCTGTGCCCCTTCCACAGCGAAAAAACGCCCTCATTCTACGTCTACCCGGACACCCAGAGCTTTTACTGCTTTGGCTGCGGCGCAGGCGGCGATGCCATTACCTTTACGAAAAAGATCAACAGCATCGATTACCCGGAGGCCGTTAAGCTGCTGGCAGCGCGGGCCGGTATGCCGGAGCCGCAGGAGGACGACAAAACAGGCCGGATGCGCAGCCGCATCCTCTCCATGAACAAGGAGGCGGCACGGTTTTTCCACGCCTGCCTGAACTCCACCGTGGAAGAAGCCCGGCAGGCCCGTGCCTACTGGCGGCGGCGCGGTCTGGACGACAAGACTATCGTCCGGTTCGGGCTGGGCTATGCGCCAAACGACGGACAGGCGCTGTATCAGTTCCTGCGCGATAAGGGCTACAATCAGCAGGAGCTGGATGCCAGCGGCCTGTTCAAGCGCAGTGCGTCCGGCCGAATCTACTGCCTGTTCTGGAAGCGGGTGATGACCCCCATCTTTGACCTGCGCGGCAACATCATTGCGTTTGGTGGGCGCGTGCTGGACGATTCCAAACCGAAATATGTCAACAGCCCGGAAACGCTGGTGTACCACAAATCAGAGACGGTGTTTGCGCTGCAGATCGCAAAGCGCAGCGCGGTGCGCCGGTTCGTGCTGTGCGAGGGCTACATGGACGTGATCAGTATGCATCAGGCAGGCATCGACACAGCAGTGTGCGCCTGCGGCACGGCCCTGACCCCGGAGCAGGTGCGGCTCATCAGCGAGTATGCTGACGAGGTGATCCTGAGCTACGATTCGGACGAAGCAGGCCAGAAGGCCACGCTGCGCTCGCTGGAACTGTTCCGCAACAGCCCGGTAAAGGTGGGTGTGCTGCAGATCCCCGGTGCAAAGGACCCGGACGAGTACATCAAAAAGTATGGCGCAGAGCGATTCAAAGCCCTGCTGGATGGTGTGGGCAATGCACTGGACTTCCGGCTGGGCCGTCTGCGCAGCCAGTATGATCTGGCACAGGATGCCCAGCGGCTGGAATACGTGAAGGAAGCTGTGAATATGCTGGCAGAGCGCTCCAACCCTACCGAGCAGGAAGTGTATGCGGGGCGTCTGGCTGAGGAGACCAACATCTCCAAAACAGCTATCATGACCCAGCTGGAGACCGCCGTGAAGAGGGCGGGCAGCAAGCACCGCTGGGAGAAAAAGCAGCAGGCGCTCAAGTCCGGTGAGATGAATCAGATCAACGTGCCGTACAGTGCAGGAGGCAGTCAGGCGCTGGGCATTGCCAGTGCACAGCAGCGGCTGCTGGCGGCGATCCTACGGGAGCCGCACTATATCGATCTGGTGCAGGGGCAGCTGACCGCAGAACAGTTCGTGCTGCCGCAGCAGAAGGAGCTGTTTGAAGCCATGCTGCGCTGCCGACAGGAGGGCATTGAGATCAGCCTGACCACGCTGCGCGCTTTTGTAAGCGAAGAAGCGCTGAATGAACTGAGCCATCTTGCGGCACAATACAGCGATGTGAATTGTACGCCGGATGATATCCGGCTGTATCTGGACCGCATTGCCCGGGGGATGCCCATGGCAGGCAAGGCGGCGCATATGTCCAATGAGGAACTGAGTGATTACCTCCAGTCGATGCGCGAAAAGAAGCAGGGAAATGTGCCTGTAGAAGAATGATCCCCCGCTTTCCCCTCCGGCTGGAGCAGGAGAGGAAAGGAGCAGGAACCATGCAGAAATTGTCGCAAACGGAGGAATTGGCCAGAACACTGGCCGCGCGGGCACGCCACCATGCCCTGACACCGGAGCAGATCAGCCGTGCCATGGACGAACAGGATTACGATGTGGCGCAGCTGGACGAGCTGTATACGGCACTGGAGGCCCGCGGCGTGCACCTGACCGAAGAGGAAGCGGACCTGCCTGCGTTGGATGAAACGCAGATCGGCAGGCTGGAACATGAGCTTTCGGCAGAGGGGGTGGCGCTGGACGACCCGGTAAAGGCCTATTTGAAGGAGATCGGCCGGGTGCCGCTGCTGACGGCAGAACAGGAAACGGAGCTTGCCCGTGCCGCGCAGGCCGGGGACGAGGATGCCCGGCGGAAGCTCAGCGAAGCGAACCTGCGGCTGGTGGTGTCGGTGGCAAAGCGCTATGCAGGGCGGGGCCTGCCGTTTCTGGATCTCATTCAGGAAGGCAATCTCGGTCTGATGAAGGCGGCGGAAAAGTTTGAGCCGGAGCGCGGCTTCAAATTTTCCACCTATGCCACGTGGTGGATCCGTCAGTCCATCACCCGCGCCATTGCGGATCAGGGGAGGACCATCCGCATCCCGGTGCACCTTGTGGAGAGCATCAACCGGGTCAAAAAGACGACGGGTGACCTGCTGCGGAAAAATGGCCGGGAGCCTACCGCGGAAGAGATCGCTGTTCAGCTGGACATGGAGCCGGATCGTGTGCGGGAATTGCTGCAGCTGGCGCAGGACCCCATCAGCTTGGAAACGCCGGTGGGCGAGGAAGAGGATGCCCACCTTGAGGATTTTATTCAGGACGAGGATGCAGGTGTCCCGGTGGATGAAGCCGGGCGGCAGCTGCTGCGGCGGGAACTGTTCAGCGTGCTCAAAAGCCTGACACCGAGGGAAGAGCGGGTGATCGCACTGCGCTTCGGGCTGGAGGATGGCCGGGCGCATACGCTGGAAGAGCTGGGTAAGGAGTTCAATGTGACCCGGGAGCGGGTGCGGCAGATCGAAGCCAAGGCCCTGCGCAAGCTGCGGCATCCCAGCCGTGCAAAACGCCTGCGGGATTATCTGGATGAGTGAACGATTATAATTGCCGCCGCTTGCGCTCTGGCAATATTAGAGGAAACATTATTTTTATATTTGCAGCTCAGAAAAGCCTGCGAGCTTTTCTGAGCTGCTTTTTCACAAAAAAGGGCCGCAAGGGAAAACGGGCATATCCGACTGTAAAAGTAATACGCCAAAACACAAGGGCAAAGATAGACAAATTGCACAAGGGGATTATGAACAGGAACGTGCAAAATAAAAAAATCAAGCCCTAAAACAGCAAAACACAACACGCTGCCGGGCGTGCGAAAATGAAAGAAAAAATAAATTTGTTTTGGCAAAAATCTGAAAAATGGCTTGACAGCAAGGCTTTTAGGGTGTATACTGCATTAGTATCACATAATGGACTAGTGCGCCAAAAAGGGGAATACGCAGGCGGAGGCTGGACGGGTCAAACCGAAAAGTTTGTGAAAAACGCCGAAAGGTTCCCTTCGACGCGGGTCGAATTATGTGTGTCTGCTCAAATTTGACCCGTGTATACGACATCCCGTAGAGTATAAAAGTAAGGAGTGGTTGATTTTATGATGAAAGTCAAGCCCGTAAAGCTCGGCAAAACCGAGCGCATGAGCTTCTCCCACATCGACGAAGTCATCAGTATGCCGAACCTGATCGAGGTCCAGAAGAACTCTTATCAGTGGTTCCTGGACGAGGGCCTGAAAGAGGTCTTCCACGATATCGGCACCATTGAGGACTACACCGGCAATCTGGCACTGAGCTTTGTGGACTTCCGCCTGGATAAGGAGCCGAAGTACAGCATCAAGGAGTGCAAGGAGCGCGACGTGACCTATGCAGCACCCCTGCGCGTCACCGCCCGTCTGCTGAACAAGGAGACCGGCGAAGTGAAGGATCAGGAGATCTTCATGGGCGATTTCCCGCTGATGACCGATGCCGGCACCTTTGTGATCAACGGTGCAGAGCGTGCTATCGTCAGCCAGCTGGTGCGTTCTCCCGGCGTGTTCTACGGCGATGCCAAGGATAAGGTGGGCAACGACCTGTACAGCGCCACTATGAACCCCAACCGCGGTGCATGGCTGGAGTACGAGACCGATGCTTCCGATGTGTTCTATGTCCGTATCGATAAGAACCGCAAGCTGCCTGTCACCGTGCTGTGCCGTGCACTGGGCCTGTCCACCAACGAGGACATCCTGAACTTCTTTGGCGACGATGAGCGCATCCTCGCTACTCTGGAAAAGGATACCACCAAGAATCAGGAAGAGGGCCTGCTGGAAGTCTACCGCAAGCTGCGCCCCGGCGAACCTCCCACGGTGGAGTCTGCTACCAGCCAGATCAACATGCTGTTCTTCGACCCGCGCCGTTATGACCTGTCTCGTTTCGGCCGTTATAAGATGAACAAGAAGCTGTCTCTGGCCCGCCGCATCACCGGTCAGGTGGCTGCTGAGAATGTGGTCGCTCCGCTGACTGGCGAGATCCTGATCGAGGCTGGTGCCAAGATCACCCGCGAGCTGGCTGAGAAGGCTGACAATGCCGGTGTGAATCTGGTCGTGCTGAAGCTCGACGATCCCATGAAGGAAGAGAGCCGGAAGATCAAGGTCATCACCAACGGCTGTGTGGATGCACAGGGCTTCTTCTCCTTCGACGTGAAGGAGTGCGGCATCAACGAGCGCTGCTCCTTCGATGAGATCAAGAAGATCCTCGACACCACCTCTGATGTGGAAGAGCAGAAGGAGATGCTGCGCCGCAACCACGACCAGCTGATCGGCCGCACCGTTACGGTCGCCGATATTCTGGCTTCCATCAACTACCTGAACGGTCTGGGCCACAACATTGGCACCACCGATGATATCGACCATCTGGGCAACCGCCGCATCCGCAGCGTGGGCGAGCTGCTGCAGAACCAGTTCCGCATCGGCTTCTCCCGCATGGAGCGCGTCATCCGTGAGCGCATGACCCTGCAGAGCCAGGATCAGAGCGTCATCACCCCGCAGGCCCTCATCAACATCCGTCCGGTGGTGGCAGCCATCAAGGAGTTCTTCGGTTCTTCTCCGCTGTCCCAGTTCATGGATCAGAACAACCCGCTGGCTGAGCTGACCCACAAGCGCCGCCTGTCTGCTCTGGGCCCCGGCGGTCTGAGCCGTGACCGCGCAGGTTTCGAGGTCCGCGACGTTCACTACAGCCACTACGGCCGTATGTGCCCCATCGAGACTCCTGAAGGCCCCAACATCGGTCTGATCTCCTATCTGGCATCCTACGCTAAGATCAACGAGTACGGCTTTGTGGAAGCTCCGTACCGCAAGGTCAAGAAGATCTATGACGAGAACGGCAACCTGAAGGAACAGGTCGTCACCGACGAGGTCGAGTATATGACCGCTGACGTCGAGGACGAGTACGTTGTGGCACAGGCCAACGAGCCGCTGGACGAGGGCAAGCACTTCGTGCGTCCCCGCGTGTCTGCCCGCCGCCGCGACGAGATCCTTGAAATTGATGCAGAGAAAGTCGATTACATGGACGTTTCTCCGCGAATGATGGTCTCTGTTGCTACCGCCTGCATCCCCTTCCTGGAGAACGATGACTGTAACCGTGCTCTGATGGGTTCCAACATGCAGCGTCAGGCAGTGCCTCTGATGGTCACCCAGCAGCCCATCGTTGCTACCGGTATGGAGTACAAGGCTGCTACCGACTCCGGCACCGCTGTTCTGGCAAAGAATGACGGTATCGTTGAGAAGATGGATGCCGACCATGTTGTTGTGCGCAACAACAAGGGCGAGCTGGAGGATTATCCTCTGGTCAAGTTCGCACGCTCCAACGCAGGCACCTGCATCAACCAGCGTCCCATCGTGGAGGTCGGCGAGAGCGTCAAGGCCGGTCAGGTGCTGGCCGACGGCCCTGCAATGCGCAACGGCGAAATTTCTCTGGGTAAGAACGCTCTGATCGGCTTCATGACCTGGGAAGGCTACAACTACGAGGATGCCGTTCTGCTGAACGAGAAGATCGTGCGCGAGGACGTGTACACCTCCATTCATATTGAAGAGTACGAGACCGAGAGCCGCGACACCAAGCTGGGACCCGAAGAGATCACCCGTGATATCCCCAACGTTTCTGAGGATGCACTGAAGGATCTGGACGAGCGCGGCATCATCCGCATCGGTGCCGAGGTCAAGAGCGGCGACATTCTGGTTGGTAAGGTCACCCCGAAGGGCGAGACCGAGTTGACCGCTGAAGAGCGCCTGCTGCGCGCCATCTTCGGCGAGAAGGCACGCGAAGTGCGTGATACTTCTCTGCGCGTGCCCCATGGTGCATACGGCATCATCGTGGACGTCAAGGTGTTCACCCCGGAGAACAGCGACGAACTGCAGCCCGGCGTGCGCGAGGTCGTCCGCTGCTATATTGCCCAGAAGCGCAAGATCAGCGTTGGCGATAAGATGGCAGGCCGTCACGGCAACAAGGGTGTCGTTTCCCGCATTCTGCCGCAGGAGGACATGCCCTACCTGCCCGACGGCACCCCGCTGGACATCGTGCTGAACCCTCTGGGCGTGCCTTCCCGTATGAACATCGGTCAGGTGCTGGAAGTCAACCTGGGCTACGCTGCCAAGGCATGCGGCATCAAGGTCATGACTCCCGTCTTCGACTCTGCTCGTGAGAACGACATCGGCGATACCTTTGATACCGCCCGCGAGATGTGGCATGGTGAGAATGCTCCTGCATATCCCACCAAGCTCCCCAAGATCATGGGCGAGAAGGGACACATCATCGACTTCTCCAAGATCGAGCTGGACCGCGATGGCAAGACCACCGTTTACGATGGCCGCACCGGCGAAAAGTTCGATAACCGCGTTACCGTCGGTTATATGTACTACCTGAAGCTGCATCACCTGGTCGATGATAAGATCCATGCACGTTCTACCGGCCCCTACTCTCTGGTCACTCAGCAGCCTCTGGGCGGCAAGGCCCAGTTCGGCGGCCAGCGCTTTGGCGAAATGGAAGTCTGGGCCCTGGAGGCCTACGGCGCTGCCTACACC
>ERZ791826.1609-NODE-1609-length-12554-cov-3.479558_pt1 | contig 12554 bp, 10 predicted proteins | sample MGYA00510297_ERZ791826 | MGnify/ENA primary metagenome ERZ791826 (study PRJEB30046, sample SAMN00792004) | human gut metagenome | study: EMG produced TPA metagenomics assembly of the A metagenome-wide association study of gut microbiota in type 2... | reverse complement strand
AGTATAAAATTATATGAATAATTGCAGAGCTGTTATTTAATATTGAAGATTAAAAGATAAGTTTAAGGAATTGTACAAGACATTTAACTTAATATCTTTGAATTAAATAACAGCTTTTACAAGATTGTTATGATTATTAATAATATAATTATAATGCAGATGATATATAAAATACGGCAGGTATAAAGTTTTCTTGATTTCAAACGAAAATGTTTTGGAGGATTAATGGGTAAATTATCACATAAGCAAATAAAAAAAATAATTAAAAAGTCAGTTGCATTTATTATGGCAGCAGGATTAAGCATGGGAGCAGCAAAAATTACAGGTATATATGGAGAGAATAGTTTTGTACAGGTACAGGCAGCCGAGTATGATTCTATGTTAGGAGAGTGTATAGCAGATTTTGATTTGTCAGATTATTATGAGCTTACACCACCGGAATATAATACATATTATCCATGGGAATGTGTGTGGTATGCCTGTGCAAGGGCAGAAGAGAAAGCTGGGCATAGGATTCCTGAAATAAGAGGACTTGGTAATGCGGCAGAGTGGTATGATAGGTCTGAGCTTGAAAAAGGAACAGATATAAGAAGTAATTCAATTCTTTGTTATGGTAAAAAAGCAGGTAACAAATATGGACATGTTGTATATATAGAATGTGTTAAGGATGGTACAGTATATTATACAGAAGCTAATGTAGATGGTGGAAAGTCAGATGAGCTTCGTTCACCAAGTGATGGCGTATTAAAGAAAACAACAGTAGATACACTTGAAGCTCCTGAAAATTTTCAGGGGTATATATATCTTGACAGATTTATAGATGGTGAGTTGATGCTCGGTGATGATAATTTATGGCATTTTTATAAAGATGGAAATATTAATACAGCATATACAGGCATGGCAAGAAATGAATATGGCTGGTGGTATATAACCGATGGCGAGCTTGACCTTTCATATACTGGACTTGCCGAAAATGATTATGGGTACTGGTATTTTAATGACGGATTTATTGCATTTGATTATACTGGTATGGTAAATATAGATGATGAATGGTATTATTGCCAGAATGGATATGTCAATAAAGAATATACAGGAATGGCATGTGATGGATATAAATGGTGGTATTTTAACAATGGTGAATTAGATACTGAATATACAGGAATGGCACTAAATGAATACGGCTGGTGGTATTTTAATGATGGTGAATTAGATACTGAATATACAGGAATGGCATTAAATGAATACGGCTGGTGGTATTTTGATAATGGTGTGCTTGACCTTAGATACACAGGAATGGCATTAAATGAATATGGCTGGTGGTATTTTAATGATGGGATATTAGATTTAAAATATACAGGTGTTGGTGAAAATGAATATGGTTTATGGTATTACAGAAAGGGCATTATAAGATACGATTATAATGGAACTGCTGTATATAATGATAAAGAATATACATTCACAAATGGACATGCAGATTTTTAATATTCTAGATATGTAAGTGTTAATAGGGCTGTTACATTAAGAAAAGTAATACATAATATGGATATAAGTACGATAATTTACCATATCTTGTATTGTTTTTATTAATGTAATGGCTTTTTATATATGTTTCGTCAACTGATTAAAAAAATAAGATTAGACAGTTTTCAATAAATTGCATATTTTGTAATATTGTGGTTATAATATTAGACAGAAATATTTTAGGATATAGGTAACAGAGGGATATATGGCTAAGAATGTTAAAACTGTTAATAAAAATGCCAGATATGGCAATATGAAAAATTCTAAAAAAAGAAAACACAAAAAAAGAAGGCATATATTATTATTAACATCAATTCTTATGCTTATCCTCACTGTATGCTGGTATATTGTGGATGCAAGCTATAAAGAAGATAAGAGCAAAGGATATACCAAAACAAAAGATGGTCAGGCGGCACAGGATGTTATACAGTTAAAAAGAGCAGAAAATGTAAACCGTGATAATTCTGCATACAGCACTGGAAATTATGCTAATGTATATAACTATATTGATACGGTCAAGCCTGTAATTAACAATGACTTCGATATGACTATGGGAAATGATGGTTATTACAGGATGGCAGGTCAGAATAGATATAGCATTTTACAGCTTACAGATATTCATATTACAGGAACGGAAAGTGTGTATGATAAGGATTTAAAGGCGGTTCAAACAGTATATTCCATGATACAAAGAGCAGCACCTGATTTTATAATTCTTACAGGAGATGTGATATTTGGAACAGACGATTATGATGCAAATGATGGGATAAGGGCTCTTAATGTTATAAGTACACTGATGGATAAGATTGGAATACCATGGACATGGTGTTTTGGTAATCATGACCACAGCTTTTTTGACCGGTATACATCTGATATAATAGCTTCGATGGTATCACAGAGTAATACTTTAAGAATGTATAAAAAAAATCCTGCTGTTAATGGTTATACAAATGGAACGTTCAAGCTGTATAATAAAAATGGAGCATTGATAATGGGACTTATTCTTATGGATTCAGGTAATATCATACAGAATACAGACGGTTCGTATGGATATGATTATATAAGGGATGACCAGACTGCATGGTATGAGCAGGAGGTTGCAGGACTTAGAGAAGATAATCCGTCGGTTTCATCATTGTTATTTTTTCATATTCCGCTTCAGGAGTATATAAATGCGTGGGATAGTGGAATTATTGTATTCGGAACAAAAAGGGAGGATGTATATTGTTCATCGTATCATAGCAGCCTTTTTGACAAGGTAGTGCAGTTAGGCAGCACTAAAGCTATGTTTGTTGGACATGACCATCTTAATGATTATGGCGCATATTATAATGGTATAGAACTTGTATATGGTAAATCAATAGACTATACGGCATATCCCGGTATAGAAAACAGTACAGAACAAAGAGGTGCTACGCTTATAAATATTACTTCAGATGGTAATTATTCAATAGTGCAGATGCAGTATGAATAAGGTATATGAATTGGTTTCAGAAAAAATAATGTTTTAATAAAAAAATAATGTTTTAATAAAAAATAATATTTTAATAAAAAGTTGTTGACAAAATATATAATATCGTGTAGAATATCGTTTGTGTTGAGCGGTTGCTTCGATACATGAATAACTTATATATTTTGTAAATGCGCGAGTGGCTCAGTTGGTAGAGCTCCTCCTTGCCAAGGAGGAAGTCGCGGGTTCGAGTCCCGTCTCGCGCTCTAAGAAAGCAAAAAAGAGGTATCCGTATGGATACCTCTTTTTCGCTTTACGAGCCCCGCCGGGGCTCGAAGTTCGAGGTCTACGCTACCGCTGCGGTCGGCGCAGAGCAGACATCCCCTGGATGTCATGCGCCGTCTCGTGCTCTAAGAAAGCAGAAAAGAGAAGTCCGTAAGGATACTCTTTTTCGCTTTACGAGCCCCGTCGGGGCTCGAAGTTCGAGGTCTACGCTACCGCTGCGGTCGGCGCAGAGCAGACATCCCCGAAAAGCTGGTATTATAGGAAAATGATAAGAGGTATATGTATGGAGATAAGAAGAGCTGTAAGTTCAGATATTGATAGAATTATGGATATTTATGGATATGCAAGGAAATATATGGCTGAGCATGGTAATCCAACGCAGTGGCCTGCTAATTATCCTGATGAGGAAATTATAAGGGCGGATATTGAAAAACAGCAGTTATATGTATGTATGGAAAATGATACAGTTGAGGGTGTATTTGTATTTTTTATAGGTGATGAGCCTAATTATAAAGTTATTAAGGATGGTAAATGGAGAAGTGATACTGCTTACGGTGTGATACACAGGGTGGCAGCAAGCGGAAGAGTGCATGGTATAACAAAAGCCTGCTTTGAGTATGCTAAGGATAGGGCAGGATATTTAAGAATTGATACACATAGAGATAATAAAACAATGCAGTCAGCGATACAGAAGAATGGCTTTAAGAGATGTGGAATTATTAATGTTGCTAATGGAAGTGAGAGAATAGCCTTTGATTATATATCAGAAGATATAACTACGGAAGAATTAAAAAAGTGGGATACGGATTCATATATTGCACTTGATATTAGAGATAGTTCATCATTTGGTTATGGGCATCTTCCTAATGCAGTCAATATTCCTGCCGATGAACTTACAGACAGGCTTGACGAGCTTGATAAGAATAAAAAAATAGTAGTATACTGTATGAAAGGTGAAATAAGCATAGATGCACGAGCATATCTTTCAGAAAATGGTTTTTTTGCATATAACCTTGAGGGTGGTTATGGTAAATGGCTCATACAGACTATGGAAGAAGATGATGACAAGCCGGATTGTGCGGCAATTGAGCTTAGTATAAGGAAAAAATTCCATAAGCAGATATTTAGTAAGTTTACAAAGGCTATTAATGAGTATCAGCTTTTAAAAGAGGGGGACAAGGTAGCTGTATGTATATCTGGCGGTAAGGATTCAATGCTTATGGCGAAGCTTTTTCAGGAATTACAAAGACATCGTAAATTTAACTTTGAACTTGTATTTCTGGTTATGGATCCGGGATATAATAAGACCAACCGTAAAGTAATAGAAAATAATGCAAAACATATGAACATTCCAATCACAGTATTTGAGACTAATATATTTGAAGCGGTATATGAGATTGAAAAGTCACCATGTTATCTGTGTGCAAGAATGAGAAGAGGTTATCTTTATAGTAAGGCTAAAGAGTTAGGCTGTAATAAGATAGCTTTAGGACATCATTATGATGATGTTATAGAAACAATATTTATGGGAATGATGTATGGTTCACAGATACAGACCATGATGCCTAAGCTTCACAGTACTAACTTTGAGGGAATGGAGCTTATCCGCCCGTTATATCTTATAAGAGAAGATGATATAAAGCATTGGAGAGATTACAACAAATTACATTTTATACAGTGTGCATGTAGATTTACAGATACATGTACTACCTGTAACAAGGATGGAAGCAGTCAGTCTAAGAGAATGGAGACTAAAAATATAATTGCAGAGTTAAAAAAGATTAATCCATTTATTGAAAGTAATATTTTTAACAGGGTAGAAAATGTAAATTTAAGTACGATAATAGCATACAAGCAGAATGGTGTTAAGCATCATTTCTTAGATGATTACGATTCATAATTTATTATTGACAGGCTGATGTGTGCATAAAGATAACACACAGGTAATGATTGCACCAGATATAAATATATGCACTGACTGTCAGTATGGCGACGTTTGCCGTAATGATTGACTGTAGCAGGTATATAAATATATCAGAAATGGAGGATTATTTAATATGGCAGGCAGTAGAAAAATGAGAATTAAACCAGTTCCTGTAATTATTCTTGGTGTAGTGACAGTTGCAATAATTGCAGGAATTGGAATATTTGCAATTGGAAATACGTCAGATAAACAGCAGAACAGTTCAGCAACAGTAAGTGTAAGTAAAAAGAATCTAAAAGACAGTAATTCGACATCAACAGAGCCTGTTAAGGCGGCAACAACTGTTGAGATACAGTGGGAGGACAGTGCAGTTCCTGTTGGAACATCATTTAAGGTTACTGCCATAGTAACTCCACAGGATACAGAGCATGCTCTTGTATGGTCTTCAGGTAATCAGGATGTATGTACAATAGACAGTGAAGGAGTAGTGACAGTAAGGTCGGCTGGGAATGCAGCTATTACAGCGACTGTAGGAACTGTATCGGATTCTGTTATTATACAGGGAATAGATAGTGTTTCGGCAGGTTCTGACAGAGGTCTTCCGGTATATACGGGAGATTCATATGTATCGGCCGGACAAAGCAATGGTGGTTCAAATGATAATTCAAATGGAAATATATCAACAGGTGATTCACAGTCAGGTGTATCGTCAGGAGGCAGCCAGCAGGGACAACGTTCAAACGGAAGCATAGGTGTATCATCAGGAATAAACTCATCTTCCAATATATCAGATGATAATAATGGTGGTTCATCTGATAATGGTTATAATTATAATACGGATAATGGCAGTTATGACAATAATAACGGTGGTTATGATAATAATTCAGGCAGCCATGATGGGGCTTCAAGCTCTGATATTGCAGGATATCTTCCACAGATAGGATATACACAAAGAATGTCTAATGTATATGTATGTGAAGATGGCGATACATATTATGGAGAAATAATAATACAGCCAAATGTTACTATAATATATATAAAGCAAAGAAGTGGTACATTTGATTCTATGATACAGAGTACTTTATCAGCACTGCTTCCATCAGAAGCAGGACAGGTGTGGAACAATTATCTTTCTTCATCATCAGACAAAACATTTACAGTAGATGGCAGAAGGGTAAGAATAGTTACGGCACTTAATGGTGGACATTCACAGATAGTTGTGTATAACTAAGCTTATAAAAGTTTATGGTATTTATGCTTTTCTTATTTAATATATTTGAAAATTTATGTCAGATTATATGGTATTACGTGGATTTTATGTCAATTATTTTTGATGAGATATTATATTTGTAATATACATTTTTGTTAAAGTATGGTAAAATGAATTGATACATGTGTTTATACTAGATATTTTCAAGAATGAGGTGAAGCATATTGTTAAATGAAAACAAAGTAAAGATGATGACCAAGATGGCGATATATGAGAAAAATGAAGGCCGCAGGATGTTAAAGACGGCAAGGTATTTTAAGAGTGATTATATTGCGTTTGGCATATTAAAGACTCTGATAACAACGTCGATAGCATATATAATAATGCTTATTATGTATGTGTTATATAACATGGAGAGTATTATAAAGGATATTAACAAGATTGATTATACAGAAGTTGGAACTAATCTTATAATCGGTTATGTTGCTATGATAGCTGTATTTTCTGCTATAGCATTTGTGGTATATGGAAAGCAGTATGATAATTCAAGAAATGGTCTTAAAAGGTATTTTTCAAGACTAAATAAGCTTGAAAGATTTTATAATGGTCATAAAAGAAAGAATAATAAGTAGAATAACAGATAGTATTATTGTTGAGACCGGTGTTTATATCAGCACGTGGTGTAATACTATCAAAGTTCATAAATGAAGATTGACATGGAGGATTTGGATGATTTTTTTGCTGGAGTTAAAGGAGAATATTAAAAGATTTTTTAACAGATATGATATATATATTATACCAACAGCTAAGTTTATTCTTGCTTTTATATCATTTATGATTCTTAATGCAAGTATTGGATATATGACTAAGCTTAGTAATCCTGTGATTGCACTTCTTTTGTCATTGGCATGTGCGTTTGTTCCAAGTGGATTTACAGTATTTATTCTGTCAGTATATATGCTTATACACCTATATGCGATATCGGCAGAATTTTCGCTGATAGTATTAGGAGTTGTATTGCTTATGTACCTGTTATATTTCAGGTTCACACCTAAGCAGGGATATCTGCTTCTTATCACTTCGATTATGTGCTGGATTGGTATACCTTATGTAATACCTGTAGCAGTAGGCTTATGTGCAGGAGCTGCATCAGTTATACCTGTGGGATTCGGAGTAATAATATACTATATTGTACAGACGGCAAGTGCATATGAGACGGCAATTACCAAGCAGTCGGTATCAGACAGTGTCCAGAAGATTTCATATATAGTAGAGAGTCTTATTAATAATAAGTCAATGATATTATTGATTATTGCATTTGCACTGACTATTGCAATTGTATATTTTATAAGAAGAATGAGAATTGATAATGCATGGACATATGCAATTGTGGCGGGAACAGCAGTGGAGTTTCTTGTACTTATAGGAGGTCAGATTGTTTTTGGTGCCAAGTTTAATATGATATTTATGATAATTGGTGTTATATTAGGAGCAGTAGTAGGATATCTGTGTCAGATTCTGTTTTTCAGTGTGGATTATAAAAGGACAGAATTTGTACAATATGAAGATGATGAGTATTATTATTATGTAAAGGCTGTACCTAAAATTAACATTGTGAATGAAGATGTAAAAGTCAAGCAGATTAATGCAAGAAAGACAAGAAAGACAACAGATATTAATGATGTTGCCAAGTCATCATCGGACAGAAGCATTAATGATGACGATTATGATATTAAGATATATGATAAATAAAAATATATTTTGAAGGGAAGTGAAGACCTGTGACGGCAATTAATAATTTTATACAAAATTACCTCAACAAATTTTACGTTCCGAGAATAGAATGGACAGATATTATTGAGATATTATTTATTGCGTTTGTATTGTACAGTATTCTCGTCTGGATAAAGGATACGAAGGCGTGGTCTTTGCTTAAAGGAATAATTGTAGTTGGTGTATTTACAATTATTGCATATATTCTTAATCTTAGAACAATATTATGGATAGCAAGTAAGACTATAAGTGTAGGTATTATTGCACTCGTAATTATATTCCAGCCGGAGTTAAGAAGAGCGCTTGAACAGCTCGGAAGGAAGCGTATTGTATCAGGACTTTTTAATTTTGGTGAAGGAAAGGATAAAGGAGAGCTGTTTAGTGCAAAGACAGCAGAAGAGATTGTAAAGGCAGTCTATGATATGGCAGCAGTAAGGACTGGAGCACTTATTGTTATTGAGCATGATATGATGCTCGAGGAATATATAAGAACCGGAATTGAAGTTGATGGTATTGTTACAAGTCAGCTTCTTATTAACATATTTGAACATAATACTCCATTGCATGATGGAGCTGTGGTAGTAAGGGAAAACAGAGTCGTTGCAGCAACCTGTTATCTGCCGTTATCAGATAATGTTAATCTTAGCAAAGAACTTGGAACAAGACACAGGGCAGGTGTTGGAATAAGTGAGGTTACAGACAGCTTTACGATAATAGTATCAGAAGAGACAGGAGCTGTATCAGTTGCAACCGGAGGAGAAATTCTTCGTAATATAGATAAAGAATCTTTGCGTAACAAGCTTGAGTTTTTAAGAAAGAAGTCGGTTGAAGTTAAGTCATTCAGGTTATGGAGAGGAAGGTTGAAAAATGAAAGAAAAGATATTTAAGAATTTCAGCCTTAAGATATTGTCGATTATTTGTGCCATACTGTTATGGGGAATAATAGTAAATATATACGACCCTAACACAGGTGTTACAATAAGTAATGTATCTGTCCAGCTTATTAATACTGACAGCCTTACAGATAAGGGCTATACGTATGAGGTGGTTGATGGAAGCAAGATATCTGTATATGTAAGCGGACCTAAGAGTATTATTGCGGATATTAAGGCAAGTGATATTATAGCAACAGCAGATCTTAGTAAGATATCTGTATTTGCAGATTATGTTGATATAGATGTTAAGATTGAAAAGGATGGCAAGCTTTTACAGAATGTGGAGGTTACGCCTAAGACTACAGCAGTTAAGTTAAATATTGAAAATCGTGTTACACAGTCCTTTGATGTAAAGGTTGAGATGACGGGATCAGGCTCGGCAGGATATGTTGTATTTAATGATACAATATCTCCGACTACCATAAAAGTTACAGGTCCTTCGTCAGCAGTCCAGAAGATAGCACAGGTAAAAGCCGTATATGATATAAGTGATGCAACATCTGACATATCTGATACGGCTACTGTTGTATTATATGACAGTGACGGTAATATAATTAATAACCGGCAGCTTGAACTATCAAGAACAGAAGTCAGGTTTTCAGCAAGCATAGGTCATTCAAAGACAGTTGATATTATATATAAGACGTCAGGAACACCTGCAGCCGGTTATGTTATCAAGACAATTGAACCGGATGAGAATACAGCTTCAATATATGGCAACTCGAGTGATATTGACTCAATATCACAGATAGTAATACCGGGTTCGGTATTGAATGTAGACGGGCTTAAAGACAGTAAAGAATTTAAAATATGGTTGTCGGATTATCTGCCATCTGGTATAACAGTGGCATCGGCTAACTATATCAATGTTAAAGTTATTATAGAAAAGCAGAATGACGGCAGTGAAAACAGCATTTCAAAACAGCTTACAATATCAGCTGCTGATATAAAGATAAATAATATTCCGGATGGAAAGAATGTTTATATTGAGATGAACACACCATTAAGTGTCAATGTTGTGGGAAAATCCAATGTTGTTAATTCGCTTTCGGCTGTAGGACTTGGAGCAAATGTAAGTCTTTCAGGATTACAGAGCGGAACATTTCAGGTTGATGTGATGTTTAATAATTCATCAGAATATACGGTTACAGGAAGTTATAAAGCAACAGTTGTTATAACAGATAAAGAGACAGCATCGCAGACTGTTCCTGAACAGACAACACAGTCTGATAGGACGGATGCAACGCAGACATCTAAAGATACTAATGATAATACATCGGAAGTTAATAATTAAGAGAGGTAAATAGCCATGGTTAGTGAAAAGATTATAGTAAGCAGTGCATTAGGAATACATCTTCGTCCGGCAGGAGCTATGTGTGACAGGGCTGTTAAGTATGAATCTAAGATAATGTTTAAGTATGCAGATGGAAAGGAAGCTAATGCCAAAAGTGTAATTTCTATACTTGCATCAGGTGTAAAATGTGGTCAGGAAATAGAAATATATGCAGATGGAGAAGATGAAGAGAAGGCTCTGGCAGATGTAGTGGCAGCACTTACAGAAGCATTAAAAGATTGATTTAATTGTCAGAATGTATTATAATTATTTTGTTATAATCAGTCTATATTATAATTAATATTGAAGAAAAGAGGTACTTACAAATGGGATATATGGATACATATAAACAGTGGTGTGATAATGAATATTTTGATGAGTCTACACGAGCTGAATTGAAGTCTATTGCCGGTAATGAAGCAGAAATTGAAGACAGATTCTATAAGGATCTTGAGTTTGGTACAGGCGGTTTAAGAGGGGTTATCGGAAATGGTACTAACAGAATGAATATCTATACAGTAAGAAAGGCTACACAGGGACTTGCTAACTTCATTATTAAAGAGAAGGCAGCAGACAGAGGTGTTGCAATTGCATATGATTCAAGAAGAATGTCACCTGAATTTGCCAATGAGGCTGCACTTTGTCTTAATGCCAATGGAATAAAGGCATATATATTCCCTACATTAAGACCAACACCTGAATTATCATTTGCATTAAGAGAACTTAAGTGTATAGCAGGTATAGTTGTTACAGCAAGCCATAACCCGCCTGAATATAATGGATATAAGGTATATTGGGAGGATGGTGCACAGATTACAGCACCTAAGGATACACAGATTATTAATGAAGTTAAGGCAGTAACAGATTATAATACAGTTAAGACCATGGATATTGATGAAGCAAGAGCATGTGGTCTGTATAATGTAATTGGTTATGATATGGATGATAAGTATATTGCAGCTCTTAAGAAGATGAGTCTTAATGGTGATATTATTAAGCAGGTAGCTGATGATATTAAGATTGTATATACACCATTCCACGGTACAGGTAATGTTCCTGTAAGAAGAATATTAAAGGAGCTTGGATTTAAACATGTATATGTTGTTCCTGAACAGGAAAAGCCGGATCCTGACTTTACAACGCTTGAATATCCTAACCCTGAAGATCCTAAGGCATTTACACTTGCACTTAAGCTTGCTAAGGAAAAGGATGCTGATATTATTTTAGCTACTGATCCGGATGCAGACAGACTTGGTGTATATTCTAAGGATTCTAAGACAGGTGAATATATGTCATTTACAGGTAATATGTCTGGCATGCTCATTGCAGAATATATCCTTTCACAGAGAAAGGAAAAAGGTTTATTACATGATAATGGTGCATTTGTTAAGACAATTGTTTCTACTAATATGGCAGATGCAATTGCTAAGGAATATAATGTTAAGCTTATAGAGGTTCTTACAGGCTTTAAGTTTATCGGTGAGCAGATTAAGTTATTTGAACAGCAGCATACATATGAATATGAATTCGGATTTGAAGAAAGTTATGGCTGTCTTGTTGGTACACATGCAAGAGATAAGGATGCTATTGTTGCAGTTATGGCACTTTGTGAAGCAGCAGCTTTCTACAAATCAAAAGGTTTAACACTCTGGGATCAGATGATTAACATATTTGATAAGTATGGTTATTATAAGGAAGGTCAGAAGGCTATAACAATGAAAGGCGCAGAAGGTGCGGCACAGATTGCACAGATGATGGATGATCTTCGTAAGAATCCGCCTAAGAAGTTCGGTGACTGGGACGTAGTAGAATTCAGGGATTATAAGACTAAGGAATGTACAGATATTAAGACAGGTGCCAAGTCTGACACAGGACTTCCTATATCTAATGTTCTTTACTTTGATCTTACAGATAATGCATGGTGCTGTGCAAGACCATCAGGAACAGAGCCTAAGATTAAGTTCTATATGGGAGTTAAGGGAACAGGTCTTGACGATGCTAATGATAAGCTTAATAAGCTTACTGATGCAGTTATGGAAGTAATCGGACAGTAAATATAATAGTTGTTTCAAATTTAATTAACAATATAAACACAATATGAACACATTTCGTCGGTATACTAC
>ERZ791826.1605-NODE-1605-length-12592-cov-2.851958_pt1 | contig 12592 bp, 8 predicted proteins | sample MGYA00510297_ERZ791826 | MGnify/ENA primary metagenome ERZ791826 (study PRJEB30046, sample SAMN00792004) | human gut metagenome | study: EMG produced TPA metagenomics assembly of the A metagenome-wide association study of gut microbiota in type 2... | reverse complement strand
CACTCAGCAGTAAAGGCTTGCCGCAATCTTTCAGGTTGTTAGCAAGATCAATTTCTTTAAAGGTTTCCTCAGTCGGTAAAGCGTTATCATCCACCATATCCGGAGAAGAAGACTTGCTGCCACAAGCAGCAAGAAAAAACAATACCAAAAACAATGCGATATAATCTAACTTCATAGGACGATAATTTATAGGTTATTACTAATAGTTGGATTTAAGTTTCCCAATCATAAGAATGTCATTATCATTTTCGTGCAAACTATTTCTCAAACCAGTGGCTCGCTTACGTATTTCAGGCTTTAAATCAGTTTGGGCAAGAACTTTATCTAAAGCATCCATCAGTTCAAGAGGATCGTAAGAGATACAGACATAACCGTTGCGCATAGTCAAGAAAGGATAAGAAAGTCCCAAAAAGTCATTTGTAAAACGATCAATACGCTTCACACTACCATCTTTTTTAGAAACACGAACATTAAATACAGTCATACGAACGGGAGAACCATCTGATGGCATTTTAGCCGGTCCAATAGTTACTCTACTCCAATAATATTCCGGAGTCTCATGCAATGACGTTACAATATATTTATCCTCCTGCATTACATTATCCAAAGTAAAACAAGGTTTCAATACATTATTAGCAATATTATAGTGATATAGAGTATCAGGGCGTGTACGCCCGACAACCTGACAAAGGGAAAAAGAATAGGCATCAACATTCCGGGGAGCCAATACTTCATTGCTATAATCCGGCACAATTGCATAATTTACAGCAAATATTTTTTGCAAGATATTCCCCTTAAAATCTTGTACCCAACATAGATTCTTACTGATCGGTGCTTTTGGATTTCCTATATCAGTAAAGGGAAGAACGACCACTACAGCTTTTTCATTTTCCAAATCTATCCAAATGGAACTCTTCGTTATCGTTTCCGGCAATGAAATACTCTCTTTCGATAAAAATCGGCCTTTAAGATCAAAAAATAACATTTTTTGATTCTCGGCAATAGCTACACGTCCCTGCTTTTCATCAAGAAATCTATTCACAGCATATTTATACTCTCCGGGGCCTTGACCAACTCCACCTATATCAGCCACATATCGTCCTTTACGAGTAAATAATTTCAAAGCAGAAACGCCATCCGGCTCTATTAAAATATAATTGCTTGAAACATCAATACCAGAAGGATAAGTGGCAACCAATGCCTCTTCTCTACCATCCAACTTAATAATTTCCAATGATTCTATCAAATCAGAAAACAACATTTCCTCACCCTTTAATTTCTCTATTTCCGGTAAATCGACAGCGTAAAAGGCGGAACCTTCTTTTATATCCCTCTCTTGGGGTATAAACAAAGAACATGAGGAAGCAGACATTGCAACCGAAAAAAGAAAGAGAAGCGGATATAAAAGGTATCTTGTCTTCATATAAAAATAGATTTTGGCTGAAAGTAAAAAACTACTTTTCATAAAGCATACCGCAAGATACGAATTATTCGTAGAATGTTATTCTTTTAGGGATATGTTAAAAAGCATCTCACTCAAAATTCTTCAGTCTTTCAATTTGTAAATGGCAATAATTGGATTATCATCCTCGTGGACATTTTGCATGATCTATCAATATCACATATATTTGAGAACCTTCAGTGATTCGCCTGATAGCATTTAGAGATACAACCGAAATTTATAGATTACTTATAGTTATTGTTTCAATTTCCCAATGATAAGAATGTCATTATCATTCTCGTGCAGACTATTTCGTAAATCGGTGGCCCGTTTACGTACGTCAGGTTCCAAATCTGTTTGGGTAAGAACTTTATCTAAAGCATCCATCAGTTCAAGAGGATCGTAAGAGATACAGACATAACCATTCTTCATAGCTAAAAAAAGATAAGATAAACCTAAAAGAGGATCAGTAAAACGATCAATGCGCCGTACATTGCCATCCTTTTTCGAAACGCAAACATTAAAGGCTGGTAAACGAACAGAAGAAACACTTGAGGAAAGATCATTAGGATATAAAGTGACTTGCGCCCAATAACTCCTTGAAGTTTCATATAAAACAGTACAAGCACTTTGATTTTCAGAAACAACATGATCTATTGTAAAGCGTGGAGTTATTATATTCTTTACTGCATCATAGTGATACAAAGTATCAGGGCGAGTACGCAACATGGGGTCTTCAAAAATAGAAAAAGAAATCGCATCCACATTCCGACATGCCACTAAGCCATTACTGTAATCTCCAATTAAACCGTAATGATTTACAGGAATCCGATGCACGATATCACCCTCCCTATTTTGCACCCAGCACACATTGTTACTAATTTCAAAATTGGAGTTCTCATTCTCAGAAAATGGCAACCCCATTACAGTTACATGCTTTTTATCATGGTCCATCCAAATACAAGGCTTATGTACTATTTCCTTGAAATGAATAGCTTCATCTGACAGATAATTCCCCTTCAGGTCATAAGTAAGTATTTTATTTGCTCTTCCCGGACCTAAGTAAATACGTTTTTGTTTTTCATCTATCATACAGAAATGTATCGTTTTGTACTCTCCAGGGCCCTGTCCTATACCACCAATATCCGCCACGTATTGACCTTTACGCGTAAACAACTTAATAGGAGATATAGCGTCTGGATTCAGCAAGATATAATTATCTGTCACAAAGATCCCAAATGGATAAGTTTTAACAAGAGCCTCATCCCTATTCTCTAATTTAATGACTTCATATGACTCCACTAAATCACCCAAAGACATCACTGTCCCTTCTGCTTTCTCTATTATACGCAAATCAACAGAACGAAAGGCGGAATCTTCTATTATATCCCCCTCTTTGGGTACATATGAAGAGCAGGAAGCAAACATTGCAACCGAAAAAAGAAAGAGAAGCGGGTAGAAAAAGTGTCTTGCCTTCATATGAAATAGATTTTAGTTTAAAACAAAAGCATACAGTCCTAAAAGCATGCCGAAATATACGAATAATTCGTAGAATATCATTTTTTAGGAATATGTTTATTAACACTATTAACCATATTTTCAGGGATAAACAAGGGATGAACAGGTTCTTAACTTCCCGGATGTACGAAGTTAAGATCCTCCCTGTACGAAGTTAACTTTAACACAATGTTAAAGTTAACTTCGTATAGAAAGGATATTAGTAACATATTCTGCTGGTTATTAACCTATTAGAAAGAAGATGCAATAAACAGACATAAATCTGTCGATCGTGTGAGACAGAATGGAACTGACGTAATACTTATTCTGATAAGTACAGAAGAATGATAATTACCGGAAAAGCTTATCGATCTCTTCTTCTTTTATGGTAGTCAGCACCACGCGTCCGTCCGGCGTATAGTTGGGTGAAGGACAGGCAAACAGATTATCGACCAAACTGACCATCTCTTCGTTGCTCAGCACCTGCCCATAGACAATGGCAGCCGCACGGGCAAGAGTCAACGCAAGGATATCCTGAATTTCTTCTTTGACATCATTGCCTTTCTCCATAGCGGTGTGCAGCATGCTACGTACCAAATCGACCGGATTCAGCCCGTCGATGCCTGAAGGTACTCCGTTAATGGCATAGCTGCCGCCACCAAGATCACTGAGATCAAAGCCCACTGCGGATAAATCGTCCATGATACTTTGCAACACAGCCGCCTCGGAAGCCGGAAGTTGCAGGATTTCCGGGAAAAGAACACCTTGTGAGAATCCCTGCTTCTGCTGAATCTGGGCACGATAACGGTCAAAGAGCACACGGATATGTGCGCGATGCTGATCGATCAACATCAATCCGGACTTCACGGACGTAAGGATGAAGCGTCCTTTGAACTGCAAATGCTGCGTACCTTTTTCAATCACGGCCGGCTCACCGGCATAAAGAGTTTCGGGAGCCGCTGTAGCAATGCTCTCTTCTTCGATCACCGCAAACTCTTCCGATTCAGGATCGGAGTCGGAGAAAGGCTGATTCATCTTACTGGCTTTCTCAAGACCGCCATACAAATCTTCCCAGTCCACTTTCGGACGGGAGTAGTTGCCTCCACCGGAAGAAGAGGAGGGCTTGAACGGGTTGAAATCGGAATTGAAATGTACCTTAGGCGGCGCAGGAGGCAGATTCTGTTCAAAAGCAGGAATATCGGGCATGTCCTCCGTGTCGAAATCGATAGAAGGGACAGCATTGAACTTGCCCAATGACTCCTTGATCGAAGCAGAAAGAATCTGCCAGATAGCCTGCTCGTTTTCAAATTTGATCTCTGTTTTGGTAGGATGGATATTCACATCGATGTTGGCAGGATCGACTTCAAAGTAAATGAAATAAGAAATCTGTTCGCCTGCGGGAATCAACTGTTCGTAAGCATCCATCACTGCCTTATGGAAATAAGGATGACGCATATAGCGCCCGTTCACAAAGAAATACTGATGGGCGCCTTTCTTACGGGCTGTTTCGGGTTTGGCTACATAACCCGAAACTTTCACCATTGTAGTGTTGACTTCTACACTTAGCAGTTGTTGGTTAAGTTTCTTGCCAAAAACAGAAAGAATGCGTTGCCGCAAATGGCAAGCGGGAAGATTGAACAGTTCGGAGTCATTGCTATACAGTGAAAAAGCAACCTCAGGATGTACCAGGGCAATACGTTCAAATTCGGCCAGAATATTACTGAGCTCGGTGGAGTTAGCCTTCAGAAACTTACGCCGGGCAGGAATATTGAAAAAGAGATTCTTAATAGAAAAATTGCTTCCTTTGGGACAAGACACCGCTTCCTGACTCTCCACTTTGGAACCCGCAATGATAATCTTGGTTCCCAGCTCTTCGGATTCGGGACGTGTTTTCAGCTCGACCTGAGCAACGGCGGCAATGGAAGCCAATGCTTCACCGCGAAACCCCATCGTGCGAAGGGCAAACAGATCGGATGCTTCACGGATCTTTGAAGTGGCATGCCGCTCGAAAGAGAGGCGTGCATCGGTTTCGGACATTCCCTTACCGTCATCAATCACCTGTATACAGGTTTTACCTGCATCGGTGACCAACACATGAATATTCTGCGCCTCAGCATCAATGGCATTTTCGACTAACTCTTTGATGACAGATGCCGGACGTTGTATCCCCTCTCCGGCAGCTATCTGGTTGGCAACCGAATCGGGTAATAAATGAATGATATCGCTCATAATAGATTTAGCTTTGACTGTTTTAGTTTATAGGACTTAGAAAGACCAACTGCCGGTCTGCAAATAATGCCACAGAAAAATAAGCAGGGCAATGATAGCCAGAATTACTCCCAAATGGGCGGGTTTACGTCCGCTCTCTTTACGACGCTTCAAGTGTGTGGTACCTTCGATAAACTTCCCGCGAATATCTTCGGGAGAAAATTCTTTCTCGGGCAATATTCCCAGATCACGCTTGGCATCTTCTTCCATTTTTGCCAGTTTTTCTTTCCTCTCGTCCACATAGATATATTGATGATTAAATCCACGCGGCTTTCGTACATTGAACATTCCCATAGCTATTTCATATTAATTATTTCACGTTTCGGACCACTAATAGCTTTACGTTCGGTTTTACGCAAAGCCTCACCGGCCTTTTTCCCTCTCCAGTTGAAAATGTCTTCTTTACTTAAAGGACGGACATAATCAAACCAACTAAAGGTGGGCAGTTTTATTTTGTCGGGCGGAATCTGATCCATCGGATAAAGAATGCAATTAGACTGAGGACTCATAATCATTTTTACCATTTTCCGATCTTTAAGAAACAAATTAATCAAACTTGTCTCAGAAGTATTCAGCCCAATCATTGTACTGTCTTTTTCCTCTGGATAATAATTCAATAGTACATTTCCAATTATATCAATCTTGCGAGCTTCACCTTCGGCAAAGTAAGCCTTGATCTCTTTTCCCGAAATCTGATTAAAATGAATGGAGTCTTTCTGTTCTACCGTAAGTGCCTGATTGATGATATGGGCCCAATCAATCGTACTGTCATTCATATAGACCTTAATCTCTTCACCCAACAGTTGTTGCCCTTCGTTCCAAAGAATAGGATCGCGATACATAGTAAGGCAGGAATCTTTCGTATTGAAAACCAAAGAATCGCAAACACCCTGCAAATCGATGCTGTACATACGCACTTTGTGGAAAGCACGCATCTCACGGAAAAGGGAGTCTGTGTCAAGATTATAACTATTCATCAGTAATGTATCGGCATGCATGAAAAGACTGTCGCCACGCGAATAATCCACAGCCACGGCACGCTTGGTGGCGAGGGCATTCTGCTTCAGCTCGTCATAATAACAATAATCGCCGGTAAGCATGTTCTTATTCACCGTATCATTCATCTGCACATTATCGAACGCTTCGCCATAGCCGGCTTTACGGTCATAGAAAAGGCTGTCTCCGGTCAATCGCTTGCCATCATTGGTCAGTACTGAGCGATCCAGCAGTTCGGCTTGTCCGGAAACCGTATTGTAAATGCCACGTTCGGAGTAGATGTGATTTTGTTCACTGACAATATCAGAGGGTCCCAGGATGGTGGCAATCTTCGTATCCGTGCTATACTTCAGGGTATCGGAAGTCAGTACAAAACGGGGATTAACAAGCTTGACGTCGTGATTGAAAACGGACAGTTTGGTGGCGGGACTGTATTCGCCCCAATCAGAAGTCAGCACGTTTTCTTCATCCATCAAGGTGCCTCCATCAAAATAATAGCCCAAATTGTACAAACGGTCATAATTCAGACTATCTGTCAACAGGGTAGTATTCCGGTTGATCATTTTTACATTCTCACGAAGCTGCGCTATCTGGGTCATGCCGTCATAAAACAGATAATCACCATAGATGAAAAGGGTATCCCCCTGCTCCATACGTACATTACTGAATGCTTCGAAAGAATTGGTTTTCTCGTAAATCAAGGCACTGTCACAATACATGTACATGCTGTCATGACGCAACTTGACCGAACCGATCAGCACCTGAACATCGGGGCGGGCCAACTTATCGGCCTGTCCCTGATCGGCATGAAGCAAGTCGACACGTGTTTTCTTTTTACCCTGTGCCTTTTCCGGTTCAACTTTCTGCTCCGGCTGCGCTTTCTTGTCATGCTGAGGTTTCTTGTCCTGAGCCATCAGAAAACATACAGCAAGCAGGCATAGAGTACCCGCTAAGAGAAATCTATGCCTGCCTTGGAATTTATTTTCTTTATTGAATCTAAACATATCAAAATAGGATCAGTCTTTTTTAATCCACCCCGGATATTTAAAATCGCAACGCTGCCATGCCGGATTAATACGTACGTATGTATGCTTCTGTTTTTCAACGATCCATTTCTGCAACGCTTCTTCGCGACGCTTGTCGAGCACGATTTCTTTCAGGTTCTGGTAGTCATCGGTGATCGTGGCTTTATGCCCGTTGATACGTGACTTCAGTTTAACAATGGCACAAACTTCCTTACCATCTTTAGGATTGACCATTGTGAAAGCTTTGGAAATCTCACCGATATTCATTTTATCCACCACTTTAGCAATCTCCTGCGGCAAATCCTGCATTTCGAATTTAGCGGTCTGGTTCTGCGGGTTCTGCATCAGACCGTGGTTGTTGCGCGTATCTTTGTCCTGAGACAAAGCAGAAGCAGCCTGATCAAACGTAAACTTATCGCTACGGATATCGTTGGCAATAGAGTCGAGACGCGCATTGGCTTCATCCAACTCCTTATCCGACACTTTGGGCTTCAACAGGATATGACGGGTGTTGATACGGTCGCCACGTTTTTCGATCAACTGGATGATATGGAAACCATACTCAGACTCTACGATTTTAGAGATCTTCTTGGTATCCTGCAAGTTGAAAGCGACATTGGCGTATTCGGGAACCATCTGCCCTTTACCCATAAAACCGGTTTCACCACCTTTGATAGCAGAGCCGCGATCTTCGGAATACAGCAGGGCAAGCGTAGAGAAATCACTTTCACCCTTATTGATACGGTCGGTGTATTCACGCAAGCGTCTTTTTACATCTTCAATTTCGGCAACAGGTATTTTAGGCTGCTGCGTAATAATCTGTACTTCTACCTGGGTGGGAACGTAAGGAATACTGTCCTGGGGAAGCTCCTTAAAGTAACGGCGTACTTCCGCCGGAGTCACTTTGATATCACCTACCAGTTTCTGCTGCATCCTTTGTACAATCAATCCGTCACGGGCATTCTCGCGCATGGCTTCACGAATCTGTGTAGAGGTCTTATTAAAATACTCCTCCAGTTTTTCGCGGGTACCCATCGCCTGAATATAGTTATTAATCTGATAGTCGACACGCTGTATGACTTCTGCCTCGGGCACTTCGATACTGTCGAGCACAGCCTGGTGCATATAAAGTTTCTGTACGGCCAACTCTTCGGGAATCACACAATAAGGATCACCATCAAACTTACGCCCTTCATACAAAGCGGCCAGTCGTGCTTCTTCCACATCGGACTTCAGGATAGCTTCGTCGCCAATGACCCAAACCACTTCGTCAATCACATTGTCCTGTGCATAGGATGCCACGTTAGCAACCAGTGCCAGGGCAAACATAACAACAAACTTAAAGTTCACAAACTTCTTCATTCTGTGTATTTAATAATTTATAATCTTCTTTCTTTTTACTGCACGCTCGTACAGATCGTCTTTCACTTGTTTCATAAAGTCAACCCGCTTGATGTTGACAAGCATATCCTTGACTTTCGGCTGGGCAAATTCATAAGGTTCCTGTTCGCCCGCCACACGGAAATCACTGATATTCAGAAAATAGTAAAATGCCGTATCTTTCAGTTCAATATGCCGGTTTTTATCCATATAGGCTTCAGGGGATTCCGCTTTCAACGGGATCATATCCAGCACATCGGCCACCCGCACCCATTTATCATAAAAATACTCATACTTCACTGCGTTTTGCAAACTATACTTTTCCAAATGCTCAACGGCATCCTGAGTCTCCGTCTTGTACCACTTACGCACGTTGCCCAGTTGGGGAGCGGTCAGAGGAACTTTGATAAACAGACCTTTCATCAATGGACGGTCCAGCTTAAACAGTTCTTTGTTCTTTTCGTAATAGTCTGCTATTTCTTGTTCGGGGATCTCGCCCGACAATTTCTGGCTGATTAGTTCTTGCTGATAAGTATGCATGATCAATGCTTTCCGGTAATTCTCGACCAACTTATCGATTTCTCCGTTATCGGGAATATTGCTTTGCGCCTGATTGAACAACAAAACATCTTCTACCCAGCTACGGACGTAGTGCTCGGCGAAAAGAAGACTGTCATCTTTTGACAAACCGGCGGGGAGCACGGCCTGAAGGTCTTCTTTGTACAAAAAGTTTCCATCGACCTCTACCAAAGGAGTCTGTCCTTTGTGGTCATGCTTGTCGGCACACGACGCACAGAAAAGGAGAGAGATTAGCAGAAGGCCCGTTTTTCGCATTGTCAACTGAATTATACTTAATTTAAGGTACGAAGATAATACAATAATTCGTTGCATCAGTGATTATTAACGGTTTTTAAAACCTCTTGGTTAATTTCAACCTTAGCAGAAGCTCTGAGACGTTCTGTCCAAAGTGCATCCAGATGATTCTGATAATCCCGGATCAATTGGGGAATGATCTCATGGTAGGACTCCGGCCCTTTCTTTTTCTCACCTAGAACAACAGTAAAAGGATAGGACTTTAAGGGTTCGAAATCTCCTTTTTTAAACACTAACTTATCAACAAAAACATTGTCACCTTCGGCAAAAGTTCCTTGTTCTATCCGGATAGTGGCTGGCGAAGCAGGAGTATTAAACGTCAGGCGGATGGCGTCTTTCCACTCTTCCTCGGGAAGTTTCTTCAAGAATTTACGTGCACTTTTCAGAGTCTTTTTATGGGTTCCATGCAATACGGCACCCCTGTAACGGGGCGAATCCCAATTGTAATCGGTCCGGTGTTCCTTAAAAAAGGCTTTCAGCGCAACAGAATCGGACAGACTGACCTGACGCGATTCGCGACGGGTTATAGCGGCTAAAAGCAGATCGTCACGGCGCTGTTGCAAGGCCAGTCGGAAATCAGGATATTTCTGTTCAAGGCGATTGTTTTCGTAATCAAGAATTGATTTCACAACAAAGGCATTCAATTGTCGTTTTATCCCCATGGGATGGGCATCGGCAAACCGTTCAAAGTCTTTCCCGGTAAAGCTTTTTCCGTCCAGCGTAAAAAGAGTGCGGGAAGTCCTGCCCGAGGCAAGCAACTCTTCCATCCCGGCCTTGTCCGGAGTATATTGACAGGTACTCTTCAACTTGTTCACCCATAACTCAATTTCTTTATCCGTACCCGGGCGACGGGAGAGTTTATGAATCAATTCTCCGCGTATCTGTTCGAATGGAGGAATTTCCCGCCTGCCTGTCACCTTGATAATCTGTATACCCTTGGGTGTAAAAAACGGCTTTGAATACTCTCCATCTTTTAAAGAGAAGGCTACTTCTTCAAACTCCTGCGAAGTCTGCAACCAACCCATCCAAAACTCTTTCTTATCATCCGAGTACTTGTTTACCAGTGTCCTAAAGTCAATATCGGGATGAGTCTCCAAGACATGATAGAGTGAATCCATCAAGATCTGTGCCTCCCGCAAATGATGGGGTAAGGCAGTCTGCGGAAGATAACGGAAAATACGCATAACCTTAACTTCGCCGGCAGCAGAGCGGGTTTTCATCTGATCGTAGAGTTTCTTTGCGTAGGCCTCATCGGTAGCAGAATCGGTAAGATAGGACCTGGATAAGGCTCGATGATAATTCTCCATCTCTGTACGAAAATCAGAAACAGTATCCAATCCGGCTTTTTGCGCTGCAGACAACTTCAACTTCATATCGACAAAAAGATCGGCACAGCGTTTCAGAGTCTCCTTCCCGGCTATTCCCGAAGGTTTATTCCGGTGGCAGAAACGCTCAAACTCCGAACGGGTAATATCCTGCCCATTAATCCGCATCAATACCGGATCTTGCTGGGCATGGCCGGCAATCGCCCCAAACAAACAGGTCAGTGTTCCAACCAGAATCTTCTTCATATCATTCTACATTCAGATGTTCATATCAAAACAAAAAAAATGAGCGGATGTTACGGAGCACCTCCAAAGGTGATCCGTTCAACCCGCTCAATCGATATTTTCAAAGAATATCTGCCAATATTCCTTTTGTCTTTTTACTATCTATTACTCCGGACGGCTGTAATTAGGCGACTCACTCGTAATCGTCACATCGTGCGGATGGCTCTCCATAACCCCGGCATTGGTGATGCGGGTAAACTTGGCATCATGCAGTTTCTCGATGTCGGGAGCACCACAATATCCCATACCGGCACGCAGACCACCGGTCAATTGGTAAATCACTTCATATAAAGTTCCTTTATAGGGCACGCGGGCGGCAATTCCTTCAGGAACCAGTTTCTTTACGTCCATCTCGCCACTCTGGAAATAACGGTCTTTTGAACCATTCTCCATTGCTTCAAGCGAGCCCATACCACGGTATGACTTAAACTTACGGCCATTGAAAATAATCGTTTCACCCGGACTTTCTTCTGTTCCGGCAACCAATGAACCAATCATAACGCTATATCCTCCGGCAGCCAGGGCTTTCACCACATCGCCCGAATAACGGAGTCCGCCATCGGCGATCAAAGGAATGCCCGTTCCTTTCAAAGCTTTCGCAACATCATAAACAGCCGAGAGCTGAGGTACGCCCACTCCGGCGACAACACGTGTCGTACAAATGGAACCCGGACCGATACCTACCTTCACACCATCGGCTCCGGCTTCCACCAAAGCTTTGGCTGCATCCCCCGTAGCAATATTACCAACTACGATATCAATGTCGGGATAGCGCTTTTTAGCTTCGCGCAGCGTGTCGATCACTCCCTTTGAATGTCCGTGGGCCGTATCGATCACAATGGCATCGGCGCCGGCATCTACCAATGCCTGCATACGGTCGAATGTATCAGCCGTCACACCCACACCGGCAGCAACACGCAGGCGGCCTTTCGAGTCTTTGCAAGCCATGGGTTTATCCTTGGCCTTTGTAATATCTTTGTAAGTCACCAGTCCGATCAACTTTCCTTCTTTGTCGACTACCGGTAATTTCTCAATCTTATGGTACTGCAAAATCTGTGAAGCCGCTTCCAGGTCGGTTGACTGATTGGTAGTCACCAGATTTTCTTTTGTCATCACCTCGTCGATACGCTTATCCATGTTACGCTCGAAACGAAGGTCACGATTTGTTACAATACCGACTAAATATCTATTGTCATCCACTACCGGAATACCACCGATTTTATATTCGGCCATCAATGCGAGGGCATCGCGTACGGTAGATCCTTGCTTAATAGTGACAGGATCATAAATCATACCGTTCTCGGCACGTTTCACGGTAGCCACTTGCTTAGCCTGTTCTTTAATGGACATATTCTTATGAATCACACCGATTCCTCCCTCACGCGCAATGGCAATGGCCATCTTAGCTTCGGTAACCGTATCCATGGCAGCAGTTACAAACGGAATCTTTAACTCAATGTTTCTTGAAAACTTTGTCGAGAGATCGACAGTGCGCGGTAAAA
>ERZ791826.1597-NODE-1597-length-12665-cov-3.923791_pt1 | contig 12665 bp, 10 predicted proteins | sample MGYA00510297_ERZ791826 | MGnify/ENA primary metagenome ERZ791826 (study PRJEB30046, sample SAMN00792004) | human gut metagenome | study: EMG produced TPA metagenomics assembly of the A metagenome-wide association study of gut microbiota in type 2... | reverse complement strand
GCACGTTAAGCCTGGTAAGGGTGCTGCTTTCGTAAGAACAAAGCTTAAGAACATAATCAGCGGCGGTGTCGTTGAAAAGACATTCAGACCTACAGAAAAGTTTGAAGAAGCTCATATCGACAGAAAGGATATGGCTTATTCATACGGTGATGATGATTTCTATCATTTTATGGACAATGAAACATTCGATATGCTTGACATTGCTAAGTCAGAAATCGAAGAACAAATGAAGTTCGTTAAGGAAAATGACGTATGTAAGGTTATGTCTTACAAGGGTAACGTATTCGGTGTTGAACCGCCTACATTCGTTGAACTTGAAGTCGTTGATACAGAGCCGGGTTTCGCAGGTAACACATCTACAAACGCTACAAAGCCTGCTACTCTTGAAACAGGTGCTACAATTCAAGTACCTCTATTCGTTGATATGAACGAAGTTATCAGAGTAGACACAAGAACAGGCGAATACATGGAAAGAGTAAAATAAGTCTGAATAAAATCGCACACGGCACTTATTTTGTGTTGTGAACAATTTTCTTTCAGCCTTTTGAATGAAAGGAGATTAATTATGGAAGATTTAATTAAAAAAGTTTCATATCTAAAGGGTTATGCAGACGGTCTTGACCTTAGCCCAAAGAGTGACGAAGGTAAGCTTATTATCAAATTGCTTGACGTTATGTCTGAAATGGCTGATACTATTGAAGAATTAAACTCAAGAGTTGATGATGTTGAAGATGTTGTTGACGAGCTTGATGATTGCGTACTTGAAATTGCCGACGATTTGTACGGTGACGATGAGTATGACGATTATGATGACGATGACGACGATGATTATATCGACGATTATGATGACGATGATTACGACAGTGACGGAAATGATTATTTTGAAATTCAATGTCCTAACTGCGGTGAAGACGTTATGATTGATTTTGATATGATTGACGATGATAACGCTATTGTATGTCCGAACTGTCACGAAGAAATCGAACTTGAGTTTGATTGCGATTGTGACGATGATGACTGCGACTGCGGACACGAACATTAATATTGAATTGAATAAAAAAGGACTGTCAAGTCCTTTTTTTATTGAGGTGACTTATGAAAGGACTTTATATTCACATACCGTTTTGCAAACAAAAATGCAAGTATTGTGATTTTGTATCATTTCCATGTATGGAGGATACGGCGGACAAATACGTTGATGCGCTAAAGCGTGAGGCGGAACAATACAGGGGAGAAAAAATAGATACAATATTTATCGGCGGCGGTACACCGTCAATTTTAACACCGAAACAAATCGAAGAAGTTACGAAAATGTGTTTTGATGTATTTGACGTTGCGAGTGACTGCGAATTTACGACAGAGGCAAATCCGGGAACAATGGATGATGACAAAATTAAAGCAATGTTAAATGGCGGTATAAATCGTATAAGCGTAGGTGTGCAGTCATTCAATGATGATGAACTGAAAAAAATCGGAAGAATACACGACGCAAAGACGGCATATAATACAATTTGTCATTTAGATAAAATGGGTTTTCAAAATATAAATCTTGACCTTATGACCGCACTGCCATCACAGACGTTTGAGAGTCTAAAAAATACTTTAAACACAGCTGTCAGCTTGCCTGTAAAGCATATATCGGCATACAGTCTTATAATTGAGGACGGAACACCTATTGAAAAGGAATATTCAAAAGGACTGCTTGATATTCCGAATGAAGATACTGACAGAGAAATGTATATGTATACAGTCGATTTTCTCGGTAAGAACGGTTTTAAGCAATATGAAATATCGAATTTCGCAAAAGACGGATACGAGTGCAGGCATAATGTGAAGTATTGGACAGACGAGGAGTATATCGGCTTAGGTACGGCGGCAAATTCATATATAGGAAACTGCCGTTTTTACAACACGTCTGACATAAACGAATATATCGGCGGTGCGAGAAAAGAAGTAATCGAATTGACCGAAAATGATAAGATAGCAGAATTTATGATTACCGGACTTCGTATGAACAGAGGAGTAAGCGAAAATGATTTTAAGTCGCGTTTCGGCAAGAATATAAAAGATGTATTCGGCAGTGAATTTGATAAATTTATAAAGCTCGGACTTATGCAATATATTGACGGAAGATACAGTCTTACATTGGACGGAATAAACGTGTCAAATTCGATTTTATGCGAGTTTGTATAAGAAATTTGGCAATATGGGATAATTTATGAACATTTTATGAAAAGTTATATTAATCACTTGACAATCGGGTATAATAGTGGTATCTTATAATTGTTAGCACTCAAGGTGTATGAGTGCTAACAAGAAAATGCTTATATGACATCTTGTTTAAAGATAGAAAGGAATGTTTGTATATGGATTTGAACGACAGAAAAAGAAAAATCCTGCAAGCAATCATTGATGAATATATAGGCACTGCTGAACCTGTCGGTTCAAGGTCGATTTCCAAAAAGGAAAACTTGGGTTTGTCCAGCGCGACAATCCGTAATGAAATGGCAGACCTTGAAGAAATGGGTTATCTGATACAACCGCATACTTCGGCGGGACGTATTCCGTCAGATGAGGGATACAGATTTTACGTTAATTCGCTTATGCGGAAGTATAAGATAGGTATGGAGGCAGTTGCACAGCTGCAAAGCGTACTTGAAACGCGTGTCAGTCAGCTTGAAAAGCTGATTAGATATGCCGGTGCAATAGCGTCAAATCTTACCGAATATACAACGGTTGTTACAGCGCCTAAGGAGCAGGAATTTGAAATTAACAAGATTGACCTTGTGCCGATTGCCACGCAAACGGTAATGCTTATTGTTGTAACAAGAACTGTAAGAAACAAGGTAATGAATATCGACATTGACAGTGCAACGTGTATGTCACTTGCAAATATATTAAACGAACATCTTGCCGGACTTAAAGCCGGAGAGATAACGTTTGATAAGATACAGGATATTCAAAAAGATATTGAAAACAGACTTTCACTTCATCCGAAAGTTTTGATTGATATAATGCACTTTGTGTATGAAACGATAACGGACAGCGGTGAAACAGAAATATATGTCAACAATGCAAAGTCAATATTGAAATATCCCGAATACAACGATGTTGAAAAAGCGGAAAAGATATTTACTTTCCTTGATGACAAAGAAAATTTGAAAAAGCTTGTTGCCTCAAGCGACAGTGACGGAATTGAGGCTAAAATCGGTAAAGAAAACGATTTTGAAATATTGCAGGATTGCTCATTGGTAACTATCAATTATTCACTCGGCAATAAAAAAGCCGGAAAAATCGGAGTTATCGGACCTAAACGAATGAATTATTCAAAGGTTTTTGCAAGCCTTGACCTTATTTCAAATGAAATAGATAAAATACTCAACGAATATATAAGTGATGAGTAGAGAAAGGGGTAATCAGATGGCTAAGAAGAATGAGGAAGTCAATGAGGAGACATTAGATAAAGAAACAGAAAAAACGGCTGAACCTAAAGAGGAAGAAAAGTCAAACGAGGAAGTCCTTGAAGAAAAGCTGAAAGAACAGACGGATAAATATATGCGTCTGTATGCCGAATATGACAACTACCAAAAGCGTTCGCAGCGTGAAAAAGATATGCGTTACGGTGACGCGGTAATTGATACGGTCGGTGCAATTCTTTCGATAGGCGACAACCTTGAAAGAGCACTTGCGACTGAAGTTCAGTCGGAGGACGGTCAAAAAATGAAAGACGGTATTGAAATGGTTTTAAAACAGTTCAATGAAACGCTTTCAAAGTTGGGCGTTACGCCGATTAAGGCAGAGGGTGAACAGTTTGACCCTAATCTTCATAATGCGGTTATGCACATTGAAGATGAAACAATAGACGACAACACAGTTGTCGAGGATTTAATGAAAGGCTACATATATAAGGACGGCCGAGTAGTCAGACACAGTATGGTAAAAGTAGCAAATTAATTATAAATTAGGAGGAATTAAAAATGGGAAAGATTATAGGTATAGACTTAGGTACAACAAACAGTTGTGTGGCTGTTATGGAAGGCGGTAACCCTAATGTTATCACTAACAGCGAAGGTGCAAGAACAACTCCTTCAGTTGTTGCATTCCAAAAAGACGGTGAAAGAATTGTAGGTCAGGTTGCAAAGCGTCAAGCCGTAACAAATGCTGACAGAACAATAATGTCAATTAAGAGAAAAATGGGTACAAGCGAAAAAGTTACAATCGACGGTAAAGCTTATACTCCTCAAGAAATCTCGGCAATGATTCTTACAAAGTTAAAGCAAGATGCAGAAAGCTATCTTGGTGAAACTGTAACACAGGCTGTTATCACAGTGCCTGCTTACTTCAACGACTCACAGCGTCAGGCTACAAAGGACGCAGGTAAGATTGCAGGTCTTGAAGTTTTGAGAATTATCAACGAGCCTACTGCCGCAGCTCTTGCATACGGCGTAAGCGACACAGGTAAGAAAGTAATGGTATACGACCTTGGCGGCGGTACATTCGATGTATCTATCCTTGACATTGATGACGGTGTATTTGAAGTTCTTTCAACAAATGGTGATACTCACCTTGGCGGTGACGATTTCGACCAGGCAATTATCAACTACTTGCTTGACGAATTTAAGAAAACAGAGGGCGTAGACCTTTCAACAGATAAGATGGCTATGCAAAGATTAAAAGAGGCTGCTGAAAAGTCAAAGATTGAACTTTCGACAACAACAACTTCAAACATTAATCTTCCATTCATCACAGCTGACGCAACAGGTCCAAAGCATATGGATATTACACTTACAAAAGCTAAGTTTGATGAACTTACAGCTGACCTTGTAGCAAGAACACTTACATGTATCAGAAACGCTATGAATGACGCAGGTCTTAACGCATCACAAATCGATGAAGTCCTTCTTGTCGGCGGTTCTTCAAGAATTCCTGCTGTACAAGAGGCTGTTAAGAAAGAAATGGGCAAAGAGCCTAATAAGGGTATCAACCCTGACGAATGTGTTGCAGTAGGTGCTGCAAGACAGGCAGGTGTACTTGGCGGTGAAGAAACAGGCGTTCTTCTACTTGATGTTACACCGCTTTCACTTGGTATCGAAACAATGGGTGGTGTATTTACAAAGCTTATCGAAAGAAATACAACAATCCCTACAAACAAATCACAAATATTCTCAACTGCCGCAGACGGTCAAACTTCTGTTGAAGTACACGTTCTTCAAGGTGAAAGAGAAATGGCTCAGTACAACAAGACTTTGGGACGTTTCAACCTGACAGGAATTGCTCCTGCTCCGAGAGGTGTGCCACAGATTGAAGTTACATTCGATATTGACGCAAACGGTATCGTAAACGTAAGCGCTAAAGACCTTGGCACAGGCAACGAACAGAAGATTACTATTACAGCATCTTCTAACCTAAGTGACGAAGATATTGACAGAGCTGTTAAAGAGGCTGAAAAGTACGCTGAAGAAGATAAAAAGCGTAAAGAAGAAGTTGAAATCAGAAACAATGCAGAATCACTTGTATATCAATGTGAAAAGGCTGTTAAAGACGCAGGTGATAAGATTGACGATAATACAAAGTCAATGGTTGAAACTGAAGTAAATAAGGTTAAAGAGGCTCTAAAGGGTACAGACTCGGTAGCTATTAAGGCGGCTACAGACGAACTTCAAGAAAAGTTCTACGCAGTTGCACAGCAAATGTATCAGCAAGCTAATCCGCAGGGTGATCCTAATGCACAACAGGGTGCACCAAATGATGACGGTGTTTATGAGGCTGATTACAGAGAAGTTGACAACGACGATAACAATCAACAATAATAATGAAAACGCTAAAAGGACGGACAAATGTCCGTCCTTTTAAGGCTTTTAACAGAGCCTTTGTATTAACACTTTACAAAACTAAAATATTGTAGTATAATATCATAGGTAGGTGAAAAAATTGGCTGAAAAAAGAGATTATTATGAGGTGCTCGGAGTTTCAAAGGGTGCTTCTGATGATGAAATAAAAAAGGCATTCAGAAAGATGAGTAAGAAATACCATCCTGACCTTAATCCGAACAATAAAGAGGCGGAGAAAAAGTTTAAGGAGGTAAACGAGGCTTATCAAGTGCTTTCTGACCCTGAAAAGAAAAGTAAATACGACCAATTCGGACACGCAGGTGTTGACCCGAACTTCGGAGCGGGCGGAGGTGGCTTTAACGGCGGCGGTTTTGACTTTGGCGATATATTCGGCGATTTCTTCGGAGGCGGTTTCGGAGGATTCGGCGGCGGTCAAAGAAGAAACGGTCCAAAACGCGGTGCTGATATTCGTAAGATTATTGATCTAACTTTTGAAGAAGCGGCATTCGGCTGTCACAGAGAAATGAGTATACAGGCACAGGAAAAATGTGAAACTTGCGGTGGCAGTGGTGCTAAAAAAGGTACGACTGCACAAACTTGTCCGCACTGTCACGGAACAGGTCAAATCCGTACACAACAAAGAACTGTACTGGGTTATATGACTAACGTTACGACTTGTCCGCACTGTCACGGTGAAGGTAAGATTGTAAAAGATCCTTGTCCGGACTGTCGCGGTACAGGTAAGGTAAGAAAGTCGAAGAAGATAGAAGTTGATATTCCGGCAGGTATTGATGACGGTCAGACAATTCAACTTTCCGGTAAAGGGGAGGCAGGCGATAAGGGCGGCCCTAACGGCGACTTACTTCTTACAATAAGAGTACATCCGCACCAGATGTTTAAACGTGAGGGAACGAATGTATTTATAGATATGCCTATATCATTTGTACAGGCTGCTTTGGGTGCAACCGTACAAGTACCTACACTTGACGGCCCTGTTGAGCTGAAAATCCCTGAGGGAACTCAGACAGGTTCAAAATTCAGAATGAAGGGCAGAGGTATTCCGTCAATCAGAAGTAAGGTAAGAGGTGACCAATACGTTACTGTAAACGTAGAAGTGCCGAGAAACCTTAATTCAAAGCAAAAAGAACTTTTGCGTGAATTTGAAGAAGATAAAAATTATAAACAAAAGAAATCTTTTGCAGAAAAGATGAAAGATTTCTTGAACAAATAAATTTAGGAGGAAGACAATGAACCCGAATATTTATGAACTTTCAAAAATGACAAAAGAGCAGTATGATTTCATAATGAAACGTGCAGAGCTTGATATTACAGAACAAATGAAAGTTGCCAAAGAAGTTTCTGACGATGTCAAGGCACGTGGTGACGAAGCAGTATTGGAATATACTGCAAAGTTTGACCGTGTACAGCTTACTGCTGATAAAATGAAAGTAACACCTGAAGAGATAGAGGCAGGCTACAATAACCTTGATAAGGAAACAAGAGAGGCTATTGAATATGCTTATAAGAACATATACGATTTCCATGAAAAGCAACTTCCGGAGGAAATGTGGTTTACTATGGTCGATGACGGACTTATGGTAGGCGAAAAGACTACTCCGATAGTTGACGTATGTCTGTATGTTCCTCACGGCAAGGGTTCATTCCCATCAGTTTTGTGTATGCTTGGTATACCGGCAGTTGTTGCGAAAGTTCCTAAGATTGTTGTTGTAACACCTCCGAATGAAAAGGGTGAAGTTGACGATGCTATTTTGGCAGCGGCAAAGATAATCGGTATCACTGAAATATATAAAGTCGGCGGTATTCAAGCCGTTGCAGCCGTTGCATACGGTACTGAAACAATTCCTAAGTGTCATAAGATTATTGGTCCGGGTAACAGTTATGCAACTGCCGCAAAGAGAGTCCTTGCAAACCATATTGACGCAGGTTTGCCGGCAGGCCCGAGTGAAATTATTGTTCTTGCAGACGAAAAGGCTGACCCTGAAAAAGTTGCTCTTGACTGGATGATTGAGGCTGAACACGGTCCTGACAGTGCTGCACTTCTTGTTACTCACTCAAAGGAACTTGTTGAAAAGGTTATTCCGATTGTAAACAGACAGCTTGAAAAGATTTCTCCTAAGAGAAAAGAATTTATTGAAACAAACCTTACAACATACGGTGGTGTAATTCTTACAAATTCTCTTGATGAGTCAATCGACTTCGTAAACGAATACGCACCTGAACATATGGAAGTTATGACAGAAAAGCCTTTCGATACACTTCCTAAGATTAAGAATGCAGGTGAAATTCTTCTTGGCGATTACACACCTGTAACACTTTGTAACTTCGTTTTAGGTCCTAACGCAATCTTGCCGACAGGCGGTTTTGCAAAGACTTATTCATCAGTAAGTGTTCAAGACTTCTTAAAGCGTTCATCAGTAGGCTATGCGTCAAAAGACGGTTTTGAAAATGTAAGAGATTACGCTTACAGATTTGCAAAGGTCGAAGGATTTGATACGCACGGTTTGGCAGTAAAGGAAAGAAAGTAATGGAAAGAATAAAAGTTACCCGAAAGACAACCGAATCCGAAATGAACGTTGTGCTTGATTTTGCACCGCTTAAAAAGGATTACAGAAAGTACATAAAGACACCTATACCGTTTTTAAATCATATGATTGAGCATATTGCATGGCGCGGTGAGGTCAATATTGATGTTGACTTAAAGCTTGATGAATTTGTTTTGACACACGTTATATGTGAAGATTTAGGTATTGCACTTGGTAAGGCGGCAAAGGAATATATCGACCGTACAGACGGTGCGAGAGGTTTCGGTGACGCAGTCGGTATTATAGACGAGGCAAAAGCGGAATGTGCGTTGAGCTTTGAATCAAGAGCGTATTGCGATATTGATTATCACGGTATTGAGCTTAGTGAAAAAGTCGAAGGAATGGATACGGAGGATTTGGAAACATTCCTTGAAGGCTTTGCACAGGGGGCTATGTGTACACTTCATATTGACCTTGTAAAAGGTCATAACGGACATCATATTTGGGAGGCAATATACCGTAGTTTCGGAAGTGCTTTGAATAAGGTATTTGAAGTATCTGAAAGCCGCAAGGGCAAAACAAGCGGTGTAGCCGGAAAAATTGATTGGGTAATAGAATAATATTAGGGACACTAAATAGGGACACTAAAATTTAGTGTCCCTATTTCTGAAAACAGATAAAATCTGAAAGGAACAAAGTATTAAAAAAATGAAACTCGCAAAATTTCTTGGTAAATACGATACCGTTATATTTGATATGGACGGTGTTATAACAAGTGAACAGAATTATTGGAATTGTGCGGCACTCACTGTCTGGGAATATCTGAATTACAACAGCGGTCAAAAAATTAATGCCGCAGAGTGTATGCAAAATATTTCAAAAATCCGAAGCCGCGTTTTTTCAGACGATGAGCTGATAAGCGTTTTAAAAGGCAAAGGCGTTAATTCAAATTGGGATTTGGGTTATGTGACGGTGCTTATAGCATGGATATGCAACGGAAAAAATGATTGGAATTATTTTGACAAAGTGCTTGAATATGCAAGGTCATTGTCAGACAATATTATTGATGAATACGATAATCTTGCAATTAAATGTGCCGAAAAAACAGGTTTTGATTATGAATGGCTGAAACGCAACGGAACTATGTGGACGACTATGCGAGATATATTTCAGACGTGGTTTCTTGGTGATGAACTGTTTAAAAAGACTTTTGGCTATATACCGATTAATACGGGCAAAACGGGGCTTTTATATAAGGAAGAACCGATTGTCGATAAGAATAAGCTTATTACAATAATGAGTCTTTTAAGCCGAAATAAACGCGTGTGTACAGGTACGGGCAGACCGTATATAGAAATGCTGCCGCCGATTGAAAATTGGGGGATAAAGCAGTATTTTGCACAAAACGGACTTTGCAATTATGATAATGTTGTCGAGGCTGAAAAAGAGCTTAACAACAATGCACTTACAAAGCCACACCCATATATGTTCCTAAAGGCGCTTTACGGCACTGATTACAGCAATAAACGCATTGTTGACGGCGATTATGATAAAGCGAAAATAAAGACTACACTTGTTGTCGGTGACGCAGGTGCGGATATTCTGGCGGCACAGGCGATGGGCGCAGACTTTTGTGCGGTGCTTACGGGAATACAAGGCGAGAGAGCAAGAGGTTATTTTGAAAAACTTGGGGCGAACTATATTTTAAAAAGTGTAGAAGATTTTTTAGTGGAGGGAGAATAAATGGAAAAACGACTCACAACACCATTTACAAAGGATAAAATTAAAGACCTGAAAGCAGGCGACAGCGTGCTTATAACAGGCACAATATACACCGCGCGTGACGCGGCACACGAAAGAATGACGACAAATTTCAAAAACGGAATACCGTTCCCGATAGATTTGACCGACAACGTGATTTATTATGCAGGTCCGTGTCCTGCTAAACCCGGCGAAGTTATAGGCTCTTGCGGACCGACTACAGCCGGCAGAATGGACGCATATACGCCAATGCTTTTAGATAACGGACTTGGCTGTATGATAGGCAAGGGTGCAAGAAGCAAAGAAGTTGTTGACGCAATGAAACGTAATACCGTTGTGTACCTTGGTGCAATCGGCGGTGCAGGTGCATTGATTGCACAATCGATAAAAAAAGCCGAAGTTGTCGCATATGACGATTTGGGTACGGAGGCAATCAGAAAACTTGAAGTTGAAGATTTCCCGGCAGTCGTGCTTATAGATTGCGAGGGTAACGACCTTTACGAAATAGGTCAGGCAAAGTACAGAGAGATATAAAATATATATAAATATCAAAAAATCCGATGGTTTGTTCCATCGGATTTTTTGTTGCTACTATATTTATAACAAAGAAAGAAGTTTCTTTAGATTATACAAGATAAAGTAAATCTGTGTATGTTGGGAACGGCCAGTATTCTTTTGCAACGATTGTTTCAAGAGTATCGGCTGTTTCACGAAGTGCGTCCATAGCAGGAAGAACAGTATCCTTATAATACATACCCACTGCGTATACGTCAACGTCAGGAACGTCTGTAGCGGCGTCAAGAGTATCAATCTTAATCATAAGATCCTCTGTAAGCGCTGTAAGTCTTTGAGCCTTTTCAAGTTCCTTAGGAGCGTTAAGACCAAGTGCTTTCTTTGAAGCAATATCGTCTGTAACGAACTTTGTATATTTTAGGCAAGCAGGAAGAATTTCCTGTTTAGCCATTTCAAGCATTGTAAGCATTTCAAAATGAAGTGTATTGTTGTAATCCTCCATCATGATTTCGCCTCTTGTCTTAACTTCTACATCAGTAAATACTTCTTGCTTTGTGAACAAGTCGATTGACTTCTGAGTTACGAAGTAAGGCATAGCGTCAGGAGTTGTCTTTAAGTTGTACAGACCTCTCTTTTCAGCCTCTGCAACCCATTCATCACTGTAACCGTTACCGTTAAAGATAATTCTTTCGTGATCTTTGAAAATCTTGATTGCAAGTTCAAGAGCGTCTTTTGAAATATCCTTGCTGCCCTCAAGCTGTTCTGCGATTTCTGTAAGAGTTTCTGCAACGATTGCGTTGATAACGATATTGATACCTGCGATTGACTGTCTTGAACCCGGAGCACGGAATTCAAATCTGTTACCTGTAAATGCAAATGGGGAAGTTCTGTTTCTATCTGTTGTGTCTTTTTCAATATCAGGAAGTGATTCAACACCTGTTTCGATTAGTTTACCTGCCTCATACTTAACACCCTTACCGCTCTTTAGCTGGTCAACAACTGCTGCAAGCTGGTCGCCGAGATACATTGAAATAATAGCAGGAGGTGCCTCGTTTGCACCAAGTCTGTGGTCATTACCTGCTGTTGCAACAGATACTCTAAGTAAATCTGCATAATCGTCAACAGCCTTGATAACTGCTGCAAGGAACAATAGGAACTGAACGTTTTCTTCAGGTTTTTTGCCCGGCTTTAGAAGAAGTTCGCCGTCTGATGTACCGATTGACCAGTTATTGTGTTTACCTGAACCGTTGATACCTTCATATGGCTTTTCATGTAGTAGGCAGTATAGACCGTGATGGTCGGCAACTTTCTTCAGAACTTCCATAGTAAGCTGGTTGTGATCTGAAGAAATGTTTGTTGTTGAGAAAATAGGTGCGATTTCGTGCTGAGCAGGAGCAACTTCATTATGCTTTGTCTTAGCAAGTACGCCAAGTTTCCAAAGTTCTTCGTCAACTTCCTGCATAAAAGCTGCAACTCTTTCTTTAATTTGACCGAAATAGTGATCGTCCATTTCCTGACCCTTTGCAGGCTTTGCACCAAATAGAGTTCTGCCTGTTAGAAGCAAGTCCTTACGCTTATTTCTAAGCTTTTTGTCAACAAGGAAATATTCCTGTTCAGGACCGACATATGAAACAACTCTCTTAGGGAATTTACCGAATAGAGCCAAAACTCTTCTTGCAGCCTTGTCGATTGCGGCCTCACTGCGAAGTAGAGGAGTTTTCTTATCAAGAACTTCACCTGTATATGAAACGAATGATGTAGGAATGTACAATGAGTGGTCCTTAATGAATGCAAATGATGTAGGATCCCAAGCTGTATAACCTCTTGCCTCAAATGTTGCTCTAAGTCCGCCTGATGGGAAAGAAGACGCATCAGGCTCACCCATAACAAGCTCTTTGCCGGAGAATTCCATAATGACAGTTCTGTCATCTGTAGGCTGAATGAAAGAGTCATGCTTTTCGGCTGTAAGACCTGTCATTGGCTGGAACCAGTGAGTGTAGTGAGTACAACCGTTTTC
>ERZ791826.1594-NODE-1594-length-12672-cov-15.802409_pt1 | contig 12672 bp, 9 predicted proteins | sample MGYA00510297_ERZ791826 | MGnify/ENA primary metagenome ERZ791826 (study PRJEB30046, sample SAMN00792004) | human gut metagenome | study: EMG produced TPA metagenomics assembly of the A metagenome-wide association study of gut microbiota in type 2... | reverse complement strand
TGAAAAAATGCAATGGTACTGGATTGGTACTAAAAATATGTGAAACGAAAAATAATGTGTGGAAAAGGTATGAGTTATCAATACAAAATGGTATAGATAATCATATTATAATAACCAGAATCAAACCAGACTCTGCGAGTTTGAGTAGTAAACGGTGTTAAAGGGCAATAAGGGTTATCATCATTAGGGCAAAAGACTGTATCGTCAACAATAAAATAAAAAGTATCAGAGACCATAAGATGAGACCAAGTTTTCCTCATCTTACGGTCTCTTTTATTTCATAGTAGCCGAAAGAAGCCTTGTAGAATCAATGTTTTATGAATTATGAGAAATATTTAAGCAAGAGTAGCATATATTGCTATTGATTGTTAAAGGGCAATAACATTCATCTTTAAGAGGATAGAAGAGTGTTTGCTCCTGATGAAATAAAGGGAGTGCCCTTGGACAAACAGAGCTTCATAAATGGCGTAAACAAGCCATTTATGGAGCTTTTTCTTTTATCGTGATACCTATATAATACATGTATTATTGATAATAAGAGGAAACTAATATCATAATTAGAATTATTATGCTTTATTTAAATTTATAATAAGTCTTTGAAATAATATATGTTGATATATATTGAAGAGGAAATATTTTTACTAATATGTTATTATATAATATATTAGTAATAGGTTGATTAATTTTTTAAAAATGTATACAGATAAGTTAATCTTAACTATAAATGATATTATAAATTAGAGAATGAATTATTATAAATTACTTTGTTAATAAAAGGGGATGGAATATTGAGTAATATAAATTATATTCAAAGTGCGATTATGCAATTAGAGGGAGGAGCATTTCAAAAATTATTTGATCAATATCTTTATAAAAAATATAAATTTACTAATATTCAAACATTAGGAGTTCAAGCAGGTACAAATAAACCAACAAAAGGTATACCAGACTCATATGTTATGACTGATGATGGAAAATATATCCTAATTAACTATGGAAGTGTAAATTCACGCCCTAAAGAGAAAATAAAAGAAGATATTATAGCATGCTTTGATAAGGCAAAACTTTCATTGCCTAAAGATAAAATAAAAAAAATTATCTGTGGACATAGTTCCACAAATATTCATATTGAGCAGTTATCTCTTAATAAGGAAATTATTCAAGGAGTGAATATAGAGCTTATTGGAATTGATACACTTTCACATGATTTGGCATTAATATACCCACACATTGCAAAGGATATGCTTGGTATTGCAATAGATACAAATCAATTTTTTGATATTGAGGATTTTGTAAAGGCATATGATGCGAATGGTATTAATGCACCTATAGATTGTAAAATTCTTCATCGGGATTCTGAAATTAACGAAATATTTAAAAGTATTAATGAAAATATAGTTACCATATTAATTGGACCATCAGGAATTGGAAAAACGAGATTGGCTTTGGAAGTTTGCAGAAGGCAAGATAAAAAAGATATAAAGATATACTGCATTAAAAGCAATGGGAATTTATTGTATGAAGATATTAAGTACTATATTGATGAACCAGGGAATTATCTGCTTTTTTTTGATGATGCTAATATGGTTACAAGTTTTGATAATGTGCTTAATACAATTTTGACTTTACCAAATGATTATAAGATTAATATCCTTATTACGGTAAGAGATTATGCTCGAGAAAGAGTAATTAAAAAAGTGTCAAGATATTCAAAACCTAGTATTATTAAAATTAGGAGCTTTAAAGATGATGAAATAACTGATATTTTAAAAAATAATCTGGGAATTATAAATACGAATTATCTTAAAAAGATAACATCCATAGCTAATGGTAATATAAGACTAGCATTTCTTGCGGGAATAAGATCAATCAATGATGGATATAAAGCGATACATAATGCAGAAGATATTTTCGAAAACTATTATGGATATATTATTGATGATGTAAAATTGACCAAAAATGATGTTATTATGCTTTTTTTTATTGCAGTGGCAGGACCAGTAAAAAGTAATGGTAATCAATTGTATAATGATTTGAAAAATACTTATGGTAATGAAATTGATGAAAAGAATATAATAGAAAATTTGTATTATTTGGAATTAATAGATTGGTTTAAAAATGAGATAACAAAGATATCGGATCAGAGTTTTGGAAATTACATATTATATTATGTTTTATTTAAGAAAAAATGGGTAAGTGTGGAGAGTTTAATTAATATTGGATTTCCTAATTACAGAAATAAAGTTATTTATGTTCTTAATACTTTGATGGAAATATTTGGTTCAAAGGAACTACAAAAATATCTGAAAGAATCTATAATTTCAGCATGGAATAATGCTCCAATTGATCAGAACATGCAATATTTAGAATCTTTTTATCAGATTGAACCAGATAAGGCTTTATATATTATAAAGAAACATATAGATCAAGAAAATATTGTGATTTTTGATTTGGATGGGTTTGATATTAATGATAAGAAAAAATATCATAAAATATCATCAAAAGAAATAGAAATTTTGGGTGGCTATAAATATACAGATAATTTTGAAGATGCATTAGATTTACTTATATTTTATTATACTAAAAGACCTGATTTAATAATGGATTTTTATTTTGTTTTAACCGAAAATTTCTTATATGACCGATATTCTAACGCAACTAAATATAATCATGAATTGTGTATGTTGGATAAGTTGTGGGCTGTAACAGAGAAAGGGGAAAATTATAATAATAGTATTTTGTATTTACATATTTCAGAATATGCATTGAAAACAGAAATATCATTTACTGAATCAATTAGAAATAGTCATTCAGTAAATTTTGTAAGAATGCCCATTGAATTCACAGAGGAAATTGCTGTTATTCGTGCGAATATATTGAAAAATTTAGGTTGTTTACGAAAATATGCTCAATATAAAGATCTTGTTAATGAAATTCTATTGAATAATAATATTAATGGATTAAGTGATGAAGAATCTAGCAAATACTTAAAAGCAGACTTTGATATTATTTATACAAATCTTATAGATAAGGATAAGCCAGATTTTTATGACGCAAAGATAGTCGCTAGATATAAGAAAATAGCTGAGCAAATTGGAATAACGACTGATGAACATTTTCAGATATTTGAGAAGAATATAGAATATAGAATTTATGATATACTGAATTGTAACCACAAGTTAGGACAAACTATAGATGATGCTGAAAAAATACATAGAGAGCGTATCTTAAAGGAAGTAAAATCGTATAAATTATGCAATTATCGAAAATTATTTGCTATATGTAATTCTTTAGAAAGGAAATTGAGTGAGCGAGAAAAATGGACATTAAATACAGGCTTGGATTACATTTTTGAAAATTTGGAAGAGGATAGTATCTTATACATAGATGTAATCAAAGAATATTTTAATGAAAATGCACCTTTAAGAATTAATGGATATCGTCAGATAAAATATTTGATTGATAATCTTGGATATCAAGCAACTTATGATTTGGTTATCAATAAAATGTTTGATAAAAAAGATGAGTGGTTATCACTTATTTGGGAGTGCCTTCCGGAGGAGAGTATCAGCGAAAAGGCTGTTAATGATTATAAAGAATTTGTACTAAATAATCTTAACGAAGATAGGCATATCATTCCGGAGATTCAAATAATAAATCGGTATGGGGAGAAAGATAATGAACTTAAAGCAAAGGTAATTGAGAAGGTTGTTAATCATCCTGAATTTTCAAATGCATTTTTGGGAAGTGCATATAAAGAAGAAGATATCAAATTAATTTTCTATTTTTTCAGAGACAATATTGAGACATTAGCAACAATATACATGAATGCTATTAGGAATAATATTGATATGGATTATAATGGAAAGTTATTTATAAAAATATTTGAACAACAACCTGCAATATGGAATGAGTATGTTGATTTTGTTAAAGACAATATCTATTTGGATGGTTATGAGAATAAAATGTTTGACTTGATATGGAATGTTGATAAATGGCGAGAATGCATTGATTATGCATATATGGTATTAATTGATGACGATACGGTAGATAGGCCAGCAAGATTACTGTTTAGAAAAACACAAGATTGTAATGTATTTAAACGAAAGAAAGACTGGTTAATTGATAAGCTTCATAAATATAGTTTGAATTTTGATAAATGTAGAAAACTTATTTTGGTAGTAGTAACCGTTTTGCCAGAATGTAAACTAGAATTTATTATAGAATTCCTAAAAGATAATAAAAATATTGAGGATTTTAAGAAAATTTATTTATTTCCTATGTCTTGTTCATGGTCTGGAAGTGAAGTACCTCTTATTCTTAAGAAAATTGAATTCCTAAAATTGTTGAAAGATAGCCTAAAAGGCATTGATTACATAGAACATAGAAAATATCTTGAGGAACTATGTATGAAATATGAAAAATATAAGGAGGAAGTTGAATTAAGAGAGTATATTGAAGATGCCGATTACGCATAAAACATATGTACAAGAAGAAATAATTATTCAAATGACAACTTTGAAATAAGAAAAATACAGTTGTTAAGATGTTACAGAAAATGTAAGTGGGAAGAAACAGTGAGGCCTAAATGGATACAAGATATTATATGATTATTATCAAGGGTGAGATAAAGACAACCGAAGTAATGTCATGTGTGTACGGCACGGAGACACATAAATGGAACGTGAAATTTAATAATGGGAAAAGCTATCTCTATGCATATATGAATGTTGAGAAATTAACTAAGCCGGATGTTTTAAATCCTAAGTTGTATCGTATTAGCAGAGAGGGACGGGAGTTTTTTGATATAGATGCAATATCTGTGTTCAGAGGCAGACAGGAGTCTTATTGGCATATTTGTTTTAAAGACGGCAGTGAACGGGATTACCATGAGAGCGATTTGCATATTGCAGAGTCATGCCTGAATGATAAAAGGTCTGCCGATGTATTCCAATATATAAAGCAGATTGCTGAATTGAGTAATATTAGAAATGAAGAGACGGGTGAAAAATTATTATCTAAAAGATTTGATAAAATTACTTATGTTGGTAATGAGGTTGCATTAGCGAAATATTTGAATCCTTCTTTATTGAATACTGGTAAAAGAGGGGGAGAATATGTTCCGATATTTCCATTTGGCTGTAATAACAGTCAGTATAATGCTGTAAAAAATGCGATGGAGAATCAGATAAGTGTAATACAAGGACCGCCGGGAACAGGTAAAACACAGACGATATTAAATATTATCGCTAATATATTGATGCAGGACAAAACGGTACAGATTGTATCTAATAATAATTCTGCAACTGAAAATGTATATGACAAACTGTCTTCGCCACAGTATAATCTGGGATTTGTTGCTGCAACATTGGGAAGTTCTAAAAATAAGAAAACATTTGTTGAGCATCAGGATTCATCTTATCCTGATTTTTTAACTTGGAAAATGTCTGAAGAATTTGGTGAAATGCGTAAGAAAATATCAGAGCAATCCGCTAGGTTAAAAGAATTTTTTGATAAACAGGAAAAACTTGCTTATTTAAGGCAGGAATTATCTCAATTAGTTACAGAACAGCAATATTTTAACCAGTATGTTGAAGAATCCGATGTTAATACAGATAATATAAAGTGCAAGAAAATGTTATCATCAAAACAATGGATGATGTTATGGCAGGAGTGTCAGGCAATATCAGAGGAGAAAAAGACAATAGGATTCTGGTTTAAAATAAAGACATTTTTCAAGTATGGCATAACACACTGGAGTTTTTATAAGCAGGAATTTTCAAAGATAATTACAACATTTCAGGCTATGTATTATAAGGCAAAAGAAAAAGAATTATCTAAGCAGATTTCAGATATTGAGGGATATTTAAACGGTGTTGATAAGCATTTGCTTAACGATTTATGTGACAATTCAATGATTTTACTAAAAGACAAGCTGGCAAGAAGATATGAAGGGAACGACAGCCGGAGAGTATTTAGTGAGGATAATCTGTGGAAGGAATCCAATGATGTATTGAAGGAGTATCCGGTTATATTAAGTACCACATTTTCATCAAGAAATAGTCTGAATTCAGATGTGGTATATGATTATCTTATTATGGACGAGGCATCACAGGTAGATATTGCAACAGGGGCTTTAGCACTTTCTTGTGCGAGAAATGTGGTTATTGTGGGAGATACTAAGCAACTTCCAAATGTTGTTACAGAAGATATGAAGGCCAGAGCAAAAGCCATATTTGATACATATAATCTGAAAGAAGGATATCAGTTTACAAAGAGCTTTTTGCAGTCAATTCTGGATATTATGCCTGATGTAACACAGACATTATTGCGTGAGCATTATAGGTGCCATCCTAAAATAATTAATTTCTGTAATCAGAAATTTTATCGTGGTGAACTGATTATTATGACAAAGGATAATGGTGAAGATGATGTTTTGTCAGTTGTGAAAACAGTTGCCGGAAATCATGAACGAAATCATTACAGTCAGCGTCAGATAGATGTTATAAAAAATGAAATTATGCCTAAATATAACTTCAACCTGGAAGAAACGGGGATTATTGCTCCGTACAGGAATCAGGTTGAAGCATTGAACATGGAGATAACAGATTTTGATGCAGCTACCGTACATAAGTTTCAGGGCAAGGAGAAAGACAATATTATAATATCCACTGTTGATGATGAAATATCAGATTTTGCAGATGATCCATATTTGATTAATGTTGCTGTTTCAAGGGCAAAAAAGAAACTGATGCTGGTTGTGACTGGAAATGAACAGTCAAAAGAACACAATATAACAGATTTAATAGATTACATTCAGTATAATAATTTTGAAGTTGTTGAGAGTAAGATTTATTCAATTTTTGATTATCTTTACAAGCAGTATACTGAGGAAAGAATAGCATATTTGCAGAAATATAAAAAGATATCAGAATATGACTCTGAGAATCTTATGTATTCATTGATACAGGAAATAATTGCGGATAATAAGTATTCAAGTTTAGATGTTATTTGTCATTTTCCAGTGAATATGCTGATTAAAAATCCTCAACTATTAAATGACAGGGAGTGCCAGTATGCAATGAATCCTGCAACACATCTGGATTTTCTGATTTACAACAGAATCAGTAAAAAGCCGGTTTTAGCGATTGAAGTTGATGGATATGAATTTCATAAAAAGGATACCGTACAGGCTTCAAGAGATTTATTAAAGGATCGCATAATGGATTTGTATGAAATTCCATTATTAAGATTTAAGACTAATGGCAGCAGTGAAAGAGAAAAGATTGCAGGAATGTTGGATAAGCTGGTTGGATAGTCGAGAGGAAATAATCCTATTATAGTGGAGATATCGTACTAAACTTTGAAAGTTTGGTACGATTTTTATATTTATAAGAAAGAGAATGCTCAAAAAGGATTAAAATATTATTGTAGGGAACTTCTTGTAGATTAACAGAAAAATAGGTAAAATATTTTAGTTAAGTTAAATATAAAAATAAATGAGAGTCACCTTAGAGTGGCTCTTATTTTGTATATTTTTAATAAACAGTATATAACAGTTGACAACACACACTAACTGTTATATACTGTTTATTGTAAAGGAGAAAAGAAAAATATGCATATTATATTAAATCATTCTTCCATGGTTCCGATTTACGAACAGCTTATGGAACAGATAAAGTCAGAGATTATCCAGTCTGTATTAAAAGAGGGAGAGGCGCTTCCGTCTGTGAGGACGCTTGCAGGGGAGCTTCGCATCAGCGCACTGACCGTAAAGAAAGCCTATGACAAGTTAGAAGAGGAAGGTTTTGTTACGACTGTTCACGGAAAGGGAACGTATGTGACCGCTTCGGATAAACAGCTTGCATCGGAGGCGAGGAGACTCGCAGTGGAGGAAGACTTTGACAAAGCCATTGACCGGGCAGTGGCAATTGGCATGAATAAAGAAGAAATCTTAGAGGTTGTAAAGCTTATACTTGATGAGAAATAGAAAGGCGAATTATGATAACAATGCAGAATGTCCGAAAGAAATATAAGGACTTTGAACTGGAACTATCTTTGGAAATACCGGAGGGGAGAATTACAGGGGTTGTAGGAAAAAACGGGGCAGGAAAAAGTACAGCAATTAAACTGATACTTGGACTTGTAAAGCCGGACATGGGAAGCATTTGTGTGCTTGGAAACGAAGGCGGGGAGCTTCCGGTTGCGGTAAAGCAGAAAATCGGAGTATCTTTGACGGAGTCGGGCTTTAGTTCACAGTTTACGGTGGAAGATGTCTGGCATATCCTTGCTAAAATGTATCCTGATTTCCAGAAGGATTTTTTTGACCAAAAATGTTATGTGTTAAAGCTTCCTCGGAAGAAGAAATTAAAAGAATTTTCCACCGGTATGAAAGCAAAACTGAGGGTGTTGACGGCAATCAGTCATAAAGCCGATTTGTTGATTTTAGATGAGCCGACAGCAGGACTTGATGTGGAAGCACGAAATGAAATACTTGATTTGCTGCGTGAATATATAGCGCAGGATGAGAAGCGCACAATATTGATTACATCGCACATTTCCACAGATTTGGAGTCACTTTGTGACGACATTTATCTCATTCATGACGGAAAAATCATTTTGCATGAGGATACAGATGTTATTTTAGAGCAGTATGGCATTTTGAAGGTGAATGAGGAGCAATACAGGACATTAGATAAGACAGCAGTCATAAAAGTACAGAAAGAAACTTATGGTTACGCCTGCTTTACTAATGACAGAAGATTTTATCAGGAAAATTATCCGCAGATTGTGGTGGAGCATGGTGGAATTGATGAATTAATTCTTATGATGACGGGAGGGTACAGATAATGGCAGGTTTAATAGAAAAAGATATCCGGTTAATGTGGTGTAATAAACAGGCATTAATTTTCTTTCTTATCATTGGAGTGGTGATAGGATTACAGAATGAAGCGGTTATCCTGGGGTGGTTGCCGTTTGCAATCAGTATTCTTCTGATAAATACAGTTACCTATGACGAGCTTGATAAAGGATATGGATTTTTGATGACTTTGCCGATTGATGCAGAAATGTATGTGAGGGAAAAGTATATTTTCTGTCTTACAGGAGGAACGGTTTCATGGCTTGTGGCAGCGGGACTTTACATAATCTTGGAAATGAGACAACAGATGCCGATAGACATGACTTCCCAGATTCCTATGGTATTGGTGTTCCTGCCGGTTACGGCATTGTTGATTGCATTATTGATTCCGCTGCAGCTAGTATCCGGAGTAGAAAAGAGCAGAGTAGTCATTTCGGGGGTATGCGGTGTAATGGGAGCGTCTGTCATTGCATTTGCGGAGCTGGTAAAGACAAATGTATTAAGTGCATTTTCGTTTTTGAACCAGATGAATGGCTGGATACTTGCAGGAATTGCAGTGGTGGTGACAGTACTTCTCATTTTGCTCTCTTATGCAATTAGTGTGCGGATTATGGAAAGAAAAGAATTTTAGAAAATATATAAGCGGGACATTCATAAAAGAGTGCCCCGCTTATTAACGCATATTAGAAATTATCTCCATTCCATCCCCAGTTAGAAACAGCCTGATATTTTACATATACATGATCTGGTGCAATTCCAAGAACATCTTTAAAAATGTCACATATCTGGCCAGTCAGTTTAGAAAAGGCAGATGGGTTCTCACTGCCATAAACGCTGACCTCGACCATAGCTATAGGCTCGGCATTGCTTCCTCTGAAGTAGAGCTTGTAGTCAGGTTCAAAGCCGACCATGAGCCAGCTTTCTGACTTGCCGGGAATTGTCTGGATAGCCTGACCTAAACGTATTTTGATTTCAGATTCCTGTGCTTCTGTAAGAGAAGTGCTTATCTTAGAATTGATAAATGGCATATGTTACCTCATTTCTGCGCCATAGGCGCGTGTATTTATGTGATGATTATAGCACTTTACATATGTCAAAGAAATATATTAATTGTCAGTGCCTTCTTTGATGCCGTGGCGCTCTGTATATCCAGTCAGGATAAGTGTGAGCGCACCGTCGCCTGTTACATTGCAGGCTGTTCCAAAGCTGTCCTGAAGTGCAAATATTGTAAGCATAAGGGCAGTTCCAGTGTCGTTAAATCCAAGCACGCCGGTAATAAGTCCGAGCGAAGCCATAACTGTTCCGCCAGGTACGCCAGGTGCGCCGATTGCAAATATACCGAGAAGCACGCAGAACAGAATCATAGTTCCGGCTGATGGAATAGTGCCATACAAAATCTTTGATACAGTCATGCAGAAAAATACCTCTGTCAGCACAGAGCCGCATAAATGTATATTTGCAAACAAAGGAATTCCAAAAGAGACCATGTCCTTTCTCAAAACCTTTGATTTGCCGGCACACTGGAGTGCAACTGCGAGTGTGGCAGCAGATGACATTGTTCCAATTGATGTCAGGTATGCAGGACCGTAATGTCTGATTACTTCAATCGGGTTCTTCTTAGAATACAATCCTGCGATTGTGTAAAGCAGAGTCATCCAAATGTAATGTCCGATTAATACAATAATTATAATTTTCAGGAACACAGGAACCTGCTTTGTTATTGAACCTTCGTATGAGAGTCCGCAGAAAGTGAGTCCGATGAAAAATGGAAGAATTGGTATCATGATTCTTGAAACTATCGCAAGTACGATTTTCTGGAATTCTTCAAGAATATTTGAAATCAATTCTGCTTTTGTCCATGCGGCAGCAAGTCCAATCATAATTGAGAACACAAGTGCACTCATAACAGGCATTATCTGCGGGATTGATAATTCGAAAACCGCAGCCGGAAGCTCTTTCAATCCATCAGCAGTAGAGGATATTGACAAATGTGGTATCAAAAGATATCCGGATGCTGTAGAGAAAAGTGCAGCACCAACTGATGATGTATATGCGATTGTAACAGCAATCAGAAGAAGCTTTGATGCATTTTTACCCATCTGAGTAATCGAAGGTGCAATAAATGCAATGATTATCAGCGGTATGCAGAAATTAATTATCTGATGGAGAATATATTTCAGAGTTACAACAATATTCAAAATGGCGCGTGAAAATGAATTGCCATCAGTTGAACTTAACAGTAGTCCCACCATGACGCCGGCAATAACGCCCACCAGCAATTTAAACGGCAGACTGCGAAAAAAACTATTTTTCTTCATTTAATAAATCTCCTTCATTGGTGTAGTTAATAAAAATTATAATATAGGCTGGGAAAAATAACAATGGAAAGGTTTGGGGGATTAATATAGATGAGTTTTGTTAATTAGATTATGCAAGTATTTACCAGGTGATATATAAGGGGATTCTCTAAAAAACCAGTAAATACCTGAAGTTAGAGGCTTATTTGTCTCGTGGTAATAAATAAATTAATTGGCTGGTATTTTTGGGGAAAATGGACTAAAATAGGCAATGAGAGATTTAAGCATGATTGAAAAGGCTTAAATTCGTTGGATTAACATTAACATGAGATGTATTGAAATCGGCACAGGCAAGTAATATCCTTGCTAGTGTATATCGATTAACATTAACATGAGATGTATTGAAATAATAACTTTGCATAAGTCCTTGGAAGAACTGGCGGATTAACATTAACATGAGATGTATTGAAATTTCATATTATGTACATAATTTGTTCATAAATTGTGATTAACATTAACATGAGATGTATTGAAATAGAAGTTAAATTGTATACTATTAAACAAGGAAAGTTGATTAACATTAACATGAGATGTATTGAAATCTTGGACAGGACTATTATCCCGCAACAGGAACAGGATTAACATTAACATGAGATGTATTGAAATATTTTTCTCCATCTGTTAATCATTAATGAATACCGATTAACATTAACATGAGATGTATTGAAATTCAAATGACACTCTTACAACAGGCTGTAGTTGGTCGATTAACATTAACATGAGATGTATTGAAATCCAGTAGAAAACTATGACAGATTTGAAGACATTAAGATTAACATTAACATGAGATGTATTGAAATAACTCTCGTTCACTTACAAAATTATCATTATTAATAGATTAACATTAACATGAGATGTATTGAAATATAAATATATAAGTAATAATGAATTAATATATACAGATTAACATTAACATGAGATGTATTGAAATTGTGTATGGGGACGCATAAATACTGTGAATCTGCCAGATTAACATTAACATGAGATGTATTGAAATTAACATATACCTCCCTTTGTTTATGATTTTATTGTAGATTAACATTAACATGAGATGTATTGAAATATAAATACATAAAAAATGACGAATTAATATATACAGGATTAACATTAACATGAGATGTATTGAAATGCTTAAAAAGTATGCACAACATGCTAAAATAGGAAGGATTAACATTAACATGAGATGTATTGAAATAAGTATTCACTTGTTCTTAGGATTGTGTTTGCAAGCGATTAACATTAACATGAGATGTATTGAAATAAGAACAAAATCAGATAACAAAGCAAGATATTTTGATTAACATTAACATGAGATGTATTGAAATGACATAATCAACGGCGAGTTAATGGTATCTAAATCGATTAACATTAACATGAGATGTATTGAAATTGCTTTAAATGCGTGGGTTGATAGCTCATACAACGATTAACATTAACATGAGATGTATTGAAATG
>ERZ791826.1588-NODE-1588-length-12709-cov-3.114193_pt1 | contig 12709 bp, 10 predicted proteins | sample MGYA00510297_ERZ791826 | MGnify/ENA primary metagenome ERZ791826 (study PRJEB30046, sample SAMN00792004) | human gut metagenome | study: EMG produced TPA metagenomics assembly of the A metagenome-wide association study of gut microbiota in type 2... | reverse complement strand
GAATGTGCCAGAAAAAAGAAAGTGCCAAAGGAATGTGGAATCTACGAGAAGATGATGCAGCAGCAGAATCGGGAAAAAGACTGTGAGTATGCTGCACGGGATCAGAACACAAAGCGTCCGTAAATTCGGCTGACATACAAAAACGTCTCTTCCATAACAGGCAGAGACGTTTTTCTTTATAAATCTTATAGGGCGGCCGGAATATCCGACCGCCATTTCAGAACAGATGATCTGACTAGCAGAAACCACATCCATTGTTTCCGCCGCATCCACCACAACAGAAGAGAAGCAGGATGATCCAAAGACAATCATTGTTGCCTCCACATCCATTGTTTCCACCGCAGAAACCACCATTGCCGCCACAGCAGCATAATAAGATGATGATCCAGAGAATGGAATTGCATCCTCCCTCGTTACAGGAACATCCACCACCACAGTTTGTTGCAGCTAAATCACTCATATAAAACCTCCAGGTTTTTTCTTACACTGTATCTTATGTGAGCGCAGAATAAGTGTTACAGATTTGAATAAATTTTTTTGAATATATGATTATGTATACTTATAATTTCAGGTTATAGAAAATATAAAATTTTATGCCTTGACAAATAAGAGAAGAAATGTATAGAATATAGAAAAAGTATAATTGTATACAATTATGCATGAAAAAATATTCACTCTAAAAGTAAAAATATGCATTCATGGCATAGGTGTCAATGGCACAAGTGCCATGGCAGAAAGAAGGATTTACGTTATGAGAGAAGTTGTAATGAATAAGAAAACGAATCTGCTGCAGCTTGAAGAGCATTTTTATCAGTTGGCAGATGTAAAGGAACCAAATGTATTCCACAATCTGTTTCCGTATGATGAGATCCCGAAGATCGCATTCAACGATCGAATTGTTCCGCATAATATGCCGGAAAATATCTGGATCACAGATACGACATTTCGTGACGGTCAGCAGTCAAGGGCACCGTATACCACAGAGCAGATCGTGACGATTTACGATTATCTGCACCGCCTGGGCGGCCCAAAAGGTCTGATCCGCCAGAGTGAATTCTTTTTATATAGTAAAAAAGACAGAGATGCTGTTTACAAATGCCTGGAACGTGGTTATAAATTTCCGGAAGTTACCAGCTGGATCCGTGCAAGCAAACAGGATTTCCAGTTAGTAAAAGATATCGGTCTGCGTGAAACAGGTATTCTGGTAAGCTGCTCTGACTACCATATTTTCTATAAGATGAAAATGACAAGAAGAGAGGTTATGAATCTTTACTTAAGTGTCATCCGTGAGTGCTTAGAGACAGGTATCAGCCCACGTTGCCACTTGGAAGATATCACAAGATCTGATATTTACGGCTTTGTCATCCCGTTCTGTGTAGAACTTATGAAACTGATGGATGAATATAAGATACCGATCAAGATCCGTGCCTGCGATACTATGGGTTATGGCGTTAACTTCCCGGGTGCCGTGATCCCGCGAAGCGTGCCGGGTATCATCTACGGTCTGACCACACATGCAGGTGTGCCTTCTGAACTGATCGAGTGGCATGGCCACAACGATTTCTACAAGGCAGTTAACAACTCCACGACCGCATGGCTTTACGGTGCAAGCGGAGTCAACTGTTCCCTGTTTGGAATCGGAGAGCGTACCGGTAACACACCGCTTGAGGCAATGGTATTTGAATATGCACAGTTGAAGGGAACACTCGATGGCATGGACACTACCGTGATCACAGAACTGGCAGAGTATTTTGAGAAAGAATTAGGCTATGTACAGCCGAGCCGTACCCCGTTTGTCGGCAGCAACTTCAATGTCACAAGAGCCGGGATCCATGCGGACGGACTTCTCAAAAATGAGGAGATTTACAATATTTTTGATACCGGAAAATTTTTAAACAGACCACCATTAGTATCTGTTTCCAACACATCCGGTCTTGCCGGAATCGCTCTCTGGATCAACTCTTATTACCATCTTCCGAAAGATAAGAGCGTAGACAAAAACTCAGAGCTTGTGAAAAAAGTAAAAGTATGGGTAGATAAACAGTACGAGGATGGACGTGTTACGGTATTGACCGATAAAGAATTAGTGGAAGAAATTGAAAAATGCTGCAAGGAATTAAATGTAACAATAGGAGCATGAGGTGTCATATATGGGAGAGGATAATTATTCCTTAAGTTCCCGTGTGTTTCATACGATCCGTGAAAATATTTTGTCCGGAAAATATGCGACAGACGAGGAGTTAAAGGAAAAAAATATTGGTGAGGAGTTAGGTGTCAGCCGTACTCCGGTGCGTGAGGCACTCCGCCAGCTTGAACTTGAGGGACTGGTTACCATTATCCCGAATAAAGGTGCTTATGTCGTAGGTATTTCCAAAAAAGATATTCAGGATATCTACGAGATACGGTCGCGTCTGGAGGGACTCTGTGCAAAGTGGGCAGCGGATAAGATCACCAAAGAACAGTTAGATGAACTGGATGAAAATATATATCTGTCGGATTTTCATGCTGCAAAAGGAAATTCGGAACAGGTTGTGGAACTTGACAACCGTTTCCATGAAATTTTATACAATGCTTCCGACAGCAAAGAATTAAAACATGTGCTGCTTGATTTTCATCATTATGTACAACGCGTGCGAAAAATCACACTTGCAGATCCGAAGCGTTCCGTACAGTCAAATCAGGAACACAGACAGATCGTGGAGGCATTAAAGAAGCATGATGCCGGTCTGGCAGAGAAACTGGCGAATGAGCACATGATGAACACCATTCACAATATGGATAATTACGGATGGGACAATTTATTTCAATAGAAAAGGAGAACACAATGGAAAAAATCAAAATGACAACCCCACTGGTAGAGATGGACGGAGATGAGATGACAAGAATCCTCTGGAAAATGATCAAAGATGAGTTACTTCTTCCGTTTATTGATTTAAAGACAGAGTATTATGATCTTGGATTAGAGCATCGCAATGAAACAAATGACCAGGTAACCGTTGATTCTGCCAATGCCACAAAAAAATACGGTGTTGCTGTAAAATGTGCAACGATTACACCAAATGTAGCGCGTATGACTGAATACAACCTAAAAGAAATGTGGAAGAGTCCGAATGGTACGATCCGTGCCATGTTAGACGGTACGGTATTCCGTGCACCGATCGTTGTAAAAGGCATTGAGCCATGTGTCAAAAACTGGAAAAAGCCCATCACGATTGCACGTCATGCCTATGGTGATGTATACAAAGCATCCGAGATGAAGATTCCGGGAGCAGGTAAATGTGAGCTGGTTTATACTGCAGAGGACGGCACAGAAACAAGAGAACTGATTCATAACTTTACCGGAGCAGGTGTCGTTCAGGGACAACACAACCTTTGCAATTCGATTGAGAGTTTTGCAAAGAGCTGTTTTAACTATGCACTTGATACAAAACAGGATCTGTGGTTTGCAACAAAAGATACGATTTCCAAAAAATACGATCACACATTTAAAGATATTTTCCAGGAGATCTTTGATGCAGAATACAAAGAAAAATTCGAAAAAGCAGGCATTACTTATTTCTATACTTTAATTGATGATGCGGTTGCCCGTGTAATGAAATCTGAAGGCGGTTATATCTGGGCATGCAAAAACTATGACGGAGATGTCATGAGTGATATGGTTTCAAGTGCATTTGGTTCGCTTGCCATGATGACTTCCGTGCTGGTTTCTCCGGATGGCTATTATGAGTATGAGGCTGCACACGGAACGGTACAGCGTCATTATTACAAACACTTAAAAGGTGAGGAAACATCCACGAACTCTGTTGCAACCATTTTTGCATGGACGGGAGCCCTTAAAAAACGTGGCGAACTTGATTCGAATGCTGCATTGTCCGATTTTGCAGAAAAACTCGAAAAGGCTTGTATTAAGACCATTGAAGATGGTAAAATGACAAAAGACCTTGCGCTGATTACTACGAATCCGAATCCGGTCGTATTAAACAGCGAAGATTTTATCAAGGCAATCAGAACGACGTTAGAGGAAAGTTTAAAATGATTTTGTCATGTCAGAGTATCTCAAAGTCTTTTGGAACAGATGAGATATTAAAAGATGTAAGTTTTCATATTGAAGCAAATGAAAAAGCAGCGATTGTCGGCATCAATGGTGCCGGCAAGTCTACGCTGCTTAAAATTATTATGGGCGAAGAAACGTCCGATGCCGGTGAAGTGATTCTTGCAAAGGATAAGACAATCGGCTACTTAGCACAGTATCAGGATGTATCCGGTCACAGAACCATCTATGATGAGGTTCTTTATGCAAGAACCGATATTCTGGAAATGGAACAGAAACTTCGTGATATGGAGTCTGAGATGAACAGCCGTACCGGTGAAGAATTAGAAAAGCTGATGGATATTTATCACCGCCAGAGCCATGAATTTGAACTGCAGGGCGGATATGCATACCGCAGTGAAGTGACCGGTATTTTAAAAGGACTTGGTTTTTCAGATGAAGATTTGAGCAAACAGATGAGCGAGTTATCCGGAGGACAGAAAACTAGAGTTTCCCTTGGCAAACTTTTAGTCACAAAGCCGGATGTACTGCTTTTAGATGAGCCGACGAACCATCTGGATATGGAGTCGATCCGCTGGCTTGAGAATTTTCTGCGGGCTTACAAAGGGGCTGTTGTGATCGTAGCACATGACCGTTATTTTCTGGATCGTGTTGTCACAAAAGTTGTAGAGATTTTCCAGCATAAAGCGTATGTATATCAGGGAAATTATTCGGATTTTGCAAAGAAAAAAGCAAAAGTTCGTGAAGATCTGTTAAAACAGTATTACAACCAGCAGCGTGAGATCAGACACCAGGAAGAAGTTATTACAAAATTAAAATCATTCAACCGCGAAAAATCTATCAAGCGTGCGGAAAGCCGTGAGAAAATGTTAGATAAGATTGAACGCATTGAAAAGCCGGTTGAGGATAATACGGATATTAAGATCGTGTTAGAGCCAAATGTGGTCAGCGGAAATGACGTCCTTACCGTGTCAAATCTTGCAAAATCCTATCCGCCGGTCACATTGTTTTCGGATATTTCATTTGAGATCAAACGTGGGGAACGGGTGGCGCTGATCGGTAACAATGGAACTGGTAAAACGACCATACTAAAGATCATCAATAATCTGATTCCGGCAGATGGCGGTACCGTGACACTTGGTTCGAATGTGCATATCGGATATTACGATCAGGAACATCAGCTTTTACATATGGAAAAGACGATCTTTGAGGAAATCTCAGATGCCTATCCGGGACTGAATAATACGAAGATCCGCAATGTGTTAGCAGCATTTTTGTTTACAAATGATGATGTGTTTAAGCGCATTTCAGATTTGAGCGGTGGAGAGAGAGGACGTGTTTCCTTAGCAAAATTAATGCTTTCCGATGCGAATTTTCTGATTCTTGATGAGCCGACGAACCATTTGGATATTACATCCAAAGAAATTTTGGAATCTGCGTTAAACCAGTATACCGGAACCGTATTTTTCGTTTCCCATGACCGCTATTTTATCAATCAGACGGCGACGAGGATCCTTGAGCTGACAGGTGAGACGGTTGTAAATTATATTGGAAACTATGATTATTATCTGGAAAAACACGATATCATGACGCAACTGTATGTAAAACCACAGGAAATATCGGATATTCAGGCAGGAAAACAGGATGATGCGGTCAATAAACTTGACTGGCAGGCGCAGAAGGCAGAACAGGCAAGGATCCGTAAGATTGAAAACAGTCTGAAAAAAATAGAAGATGAGATTGCAGCATTAGAAGAAGAGATAAGCGCGATCGATAAAGAATGTGCGAAGCCGGAAAATGCAGTCAATTCCGCAAAGTTAAATGAACTTGCTGGACGACAGCAGGAGTGCAGGGAACGCCTTGAAATCTGCTATGAAACGTGGGAAGATCTGTCAATGCAGCTGGATGGAGCTAAAGATAGTTAAAAATTTCACACATTGACAGACACAGGGGAAATCACTATAATAAACGAGAGAACGTAAGAAAGGTGGAACCTTTTGTGCAGGAAAAAGAGATATCACAGGCAGTGATCCGAAGGATGCCGCGTTATTACCGTTACCTCGGAGAACTATTAGATGCCGGTGTGGAACGTATATCATCCAATGATCTGAGCAAACGGATGAATGTGACCGCATCCCAGATCAGACAGGATCTGAATAATTTTGGCGGGTTCGGTCAGCAGGGCTACGGCTATAATGTAAAATATTTATATGAAGAGATCGGTAAGATCTTAGGTTTGAATGAGAGACACAATATTATTGTAATGGGTGCCGGTAACCTTGGTCAGGCACTTACCAATTATGTAAAATTTGAGAAACTTGGCTTTGTTATCATAGGACTTTTTGATGTAAATCCGGCGCTTGACGGAGTGACTGTACGCGGGATCAAAATCCGTATGTTAGATGAATTAGAGAGTTTCTGTGAAGAAAATCAGGTAGATATCGCAGCGCTGACCATGCCGAAGGAAAAGGCAGATGCGATTGCAAACAGGCTGGTCGGACTTGGAATCCGCGCAATCTGGAATTTTGCCCATGTAGATCTTGAATTGATCGACAAAAATGTTGTCGTGGAGAATGTACATCTTTCCGACAGTCTGATGCAGTTGTCTTACAACATTGTCAGAAACAAAAAGCAGAAGAAAACGGCAACTGAAAAGGTGCTGTAAATGTAGAGAGCAAATAGCTGCCGCACAGATTTATGTGCGGCGTTTTTTGCCTTATAAAACAAGGAGAAAAATCCTGCACAGCTTGCTGGGCATTGCTCCTGCATAGGCGCATGCTATGCAAAAGCGGCATAGCAGGCATTTTGCTCCGCAAAACAAGGAGGATTTCATGAAATATCTTGTAGACAGCCGGGAAATGCAAAAATATGATGCAAATACCATTTCACATTTTAAGGTGCCGGGACTTCTCTTGATGGAGCGCGCTGCAATAGCATTTGTGGAAGAGCTGCATAGACAAAATGTGGATCTTACGGAAGTACTCATTGTGTGTGGCAGTGGAAATAACGGTGGAGATGGTCTTGCGATCGCACGCCTTTTATTTTTGGAAGGACATGCTGTCACGGTCGTTTATGCCGGAAATAAAGAGCACTGTTCGGAGTCAAACAGGGTACAGCAGGATATTTTAAATGCATACGGTATTTCTATATACATGGATATCCCGGAAAAGATAAGACCTACTCTTGTAATAGACGCAATATTTGGTGTGGGACTCTCAAGAGATGTGACCGGTGAATATGCAGATATGCTGTGCCGGATGAATGAACTTTCCGGGGAAAAAGCGGCGGTAGACATTGCATCCGGGATCTCTGCGGACACGGGAGCCATTCTTGGCACAGCGTTTCGTGCAGATCTTACGATCACATTTGCATTTGAAAAATTAGGCAGTATCCTCTGGCCGGGAAATGAGTATGCCGGCAGGATCATTGTATGTGATATTGGCATCACGAAAGAAAGCTGGCTGGGTGAACCGCCGACCGTGATGGCACTTGAAGAAAAAGATTTTTCGATACTGCCAAAAAGAAAAAACCATTCTAATAAGGGCAGTTATGGAAAACTCTTGCTGATCGCCGGAAGTGTCAATATGGCAGGGGCGGCAGTTTTGTCTGCGAAAGCAGCTTATGCCACGGGGTGTGGTCTGGTGCGTGTGCTGACTCCGGGGGAAAACAGAACTATTTTACAGTGCAGTGTTCCGGAGGCGGTTCTTACTACTTACGATAAAACTTTAGTACCGGAAGAACCGGTTCTGAGGGAGATCCTTGACTGGGCAGATGCCATTGTGATCGGTCCCGGACTAGGAAAAGAAAAAACTTCTGCACAGATATTAAATTTTGTGTTAGAATATGGAACGTCACATGAGAATAAAGCATTTCTTTTTGATGCTGATGCATTAAATCTGGTGGCAGAGCAGAAAAACACCGGAGTGCAGGGGGCAGATAGATGGAAAAATTTTAAGAATACTGCCGTGATTACACCGCATCTTGGAGAGATGAGCAGGCTTACCGGAAAAACAGTTGGAGAAATCCAGAAGAATCTGCTGCAGACAGCTGCAGATTTTGCAGATGAAAATCAGGTTATTTGCGTCCTGAAAGATGAACATACAGTGACCGCACTGCCGGATCATAAAAGGTATCTGAATCTTTCCGGTAATCCGGGAATGGCAACTGCAGGAAGCGGGGATGTACTAAGCGGTTTGATCGGTGCACTTATGGCACAGAAACTGACATCATATCAGGCGGCACCTCTTGGAGTATACTTTCACGGTTTGGCAGGTGATATCATGGTACAGACGACAGGTTTACAGGGCCTTACAGCCTCGGATCTGATCACCGGGATCAAAAAGGTACTAAATATTTACACACAACAGTAAAAGCGCGTATAGATTTTGTGTTGAACAAAAAGGTAATGAAAAAAATAGATTGGAGAACAACATGAACAGATACAGCAGAGTGCATGCGGAGATCGATCTGGATGCAATTCTTCACAACATGGATGCAATGCGTGGGAACATTGCAAAAGATACAAAAATTATGGCGGTCATCAAGGCTGACGGCTATGGACATGGTGCCGTAGAGATTGCAGAGACGATTGAAAAACTTGATTATCTATACGGTTATGCGGTTGCCACGGTGGAAGAGGGACTGATCCTTCGAAATCACGGGATCCAGAAACCAATCCTGATCTTAGGTTATGTGTTCCCGGATCAGTATGTGGATATGATCAAAGCGGGCATCCGTCCGACCGTATTTACCAGAGAGATGGCAGAAAAGCTTTCCGTTGCGGCTGCAAGTATCGGCAGGGACTGCAAGATTCATTTTGCAATTGATACCGGAATGAGCCGGATCGGTTATCAGGTTACGGAAGAAGCTACGGATGAGATGGCACAGCTTTCAAAACTACCGCATATTATAGTGGAGGGTATTTTTACCCATTTTGCAAAAGCAGATGAAAAAGATAAGGAGCCGACATACCAGCAGATAAAACTTTTCCGTAAAATGATCGACATGTTAGAAGAACGCGGGGTAAGTATCCCGATTCACCACTGCTCAAACAGTGCAGGAATTGTCGATATCCCGGAGGCAAACATGGATATGGTGCGTGCAGGGATTACGCTTTATGGAATGTGGCCGTCTGAGGACGTGGATAAGACGGCAATCAGCTTAAAACCTGCATTATCGCTTGTGACACATGTTGCATATGTAAAAGAGCTTCCGGCTGGCAGGGCAATCAGTTATGGCGGAACTTATGTCACAAAAGAACCGCGTATGATTGCAACGATCCCGGTCGGTTATGCAGACGGCTACGCGAGAGGACTTTCAAACAAAGGAGCTGTTCTGATCCACGGAAGGCGTGCACCGATTCTTGGTCGTGTCTGTATGGATCAGTTTATGGTAGATGTCACAGATATTCCGGATGTTAAAAATGAGGATGAAGTGATACTGATCGGCAGGGATGGTGATGAGTGCATTACCATGGAAGAGGTCGGCGGGTTATCCGGACGTTTTAATTATGAATTCGCCTGTGATCTTGGAAAACGTATACCACGTGTTTATATCCATGGTGGACGGATCATCGGTACGAGAGATCATTTTTCGGAATAATAGAAAGGAATGGAATACACCAGTAAAAATTGGCAATACTATCCGTAAAGCAAGAAAATGGAGTGGAAGTATATGGTAATTAGACGTGGTGATATTTTTTATGCAGATTTAAGACCGGTCATCGGCTCAGAACAGGGCGGTGTAAGACCGGTGCTCATAATACAGAATGATGTTGGCAACAGGCACAGTCCAACCGTGATCTGTGCAGCAATTACATCCCAGATGAATAAAGCGAAGCTTCCAACACACGTAGAACTTGACAGCAGAAAATATGATCTGGTCAAAGATTCTGTGGTGCTCTTAGAGCAGCTTCGCACAATCGATAAAAAACGTTTGAAAGACAAGGTATGTCATTTAGATTCCCAGATTCTGGTGAAAATAGATAAGGCGCTTGAGGTAAGCTTAGAGTTGTATACATAAATAGGCTTGCCAGAAAACGGAAATAGTGATAAAATAAAATGTATTTTCGAAGCAATAAACAAGTGAGAAAAGAGGAAGTATTTATGTCAGGACATTCCAAATTTGCGAATATTAAGCACAAAAAAGAAAAAAATGATGCAGCAAAAGGAAAGATTTTTACAATTATCGGACGTGAGATTGCCGTTGCAGTAAAAGATGGCGGCCCGGATCCTGCAAACAACTTTAAACTGGCTCAGGTCATTGCCAAAGCAAAAGCAAGTAACATGCCAAATGATACGATTGAGCGTGGTATCAAAAAGGCATCCGGTGAAGGAAACTCTGTCAATTACGAGTACTGTACCTATGAGGGATATGGTCCGAGCGGAACAGCTATCATCGTAAAATGTCTGACCGACAATAAGAACCGCACAGCTGCCAATGTCCGTAACGCATTTACAAAGGGACACGGAAGCATCGGTACACAGGGATGCGTTTCCTATATGTTCGATGAAAAGGGACAGATCATTATCGCAAAAGAAGACTGTGAGATGGATGCGGATGATCTGATGATGATCGCACTTGATGCAGGCGCAGAGGATTTTTCTGAGGAAGATGACAGCTACGAGATCATCACAAATCCAAATGATTTTGAGGCAGTACACGCTGCACTTGAAGCAGAGAAGATCCCTATGGCAGAAGCAGAGGTTACAATGATTCCACAGAATTATGTAGAGCTGACAGCAGAGGAAGATTTAACAAATATCAACCGTATTCTTGATCTGCTGGATGATGATGATGATGTTCAGGAAGTATATCACAACTGGGATGAATAAATAAGATTCAAGGTACATAAGATAAACGGCATGGATGAAAAGTCTGTGTCGTTTTTTATATGAAAATAAAAGTTTTTTTACATTGTATTAAATTTTTCTGCTTTGCAGTAAAAAAATATGGTATTCTTTTCGGAAATGTTATATGATAATAGTAATTAAGATTTGAAGAATAAACACAGGAATGGAGATTGCTATGAAGAAAATACTTTTTGCAGCATCGGAGTGTGTTCCGTTTATTAAAACCGGGGGTTTGGCAGATGTATGTGGAGCATTGCCGAAGGAATTTGACAAAAACGAGTGGGATGTCCGGGTTGTAATACCGAATTACAGCTGCATACCGGACAAGTTTCGCAGCAAGTTTGAATATGTTGCTCATTTTTATATGAGTGCCGGCAGTTATATTACGAATAAGTATGTCGGTATTTTAAAATATGTCATGGATGGCATTACATATTATTTTATTGATAATCAGGAATATTTTAACTGTGCAGTACCGTACGGTGATGTCCGTTATGATATTGAAAAATTCTGTTTCTTTGACAAGGCTGTTTTGTCCATGTTAAAACAGATCGACTTCTGTCCGGATATCATTCACTGTCATGACTGGCAGACGGGTCTGATTCCGGTATATCTAAAAAATGAATTTCAGGCTGATTCCTTTTACTGGGGCATGAAGAGTATTATGACGATCCACAACTTAAAGTTCCAGGGAGTATGGGATATCAAGACCATGCAGGGACTGACCGGATTTTCAGCTTCCCTGTTTACACCGGATAAGCTGGAATTTAAAAAAGATGCCAACATGTTAAAGGGTGGTCTTGTCTATGCCGATTATATCACTACAGTCAGTGATTCCTATGCACAGGAGATTCAGACCGAGTATTATGGAGAAGGTTTAAATGGTCTGTTGTCTGCACGGCATTTTGATATGCAGGGTATTGTAAACGGTATTGATTATCAGGTATATGATCCGGCAGCGGATACAAAGATTTATACCAACTATAAGCCGTCTGATTTCCGTAAGAAAAAATACATGAATAAGGTAAAATTGCAGGCAGAATTAGGACTTGCCGTTGACAAGAAAAAGTACATGATCGGTCTGATCTCAAGACTGACCGACCAGAAAGGTTTAGATCTTGTAAATTATGCAATCGACCGGATCGTGGACGACTATACACAGCTGGTTGTTATCGGTACCGGAGATCCGCAGTATGAAAACATGTTCCGCCATTATGCATGGAAATATGGCGATCGTGTTTCTGCAAATATCTGTTATTCCGATGAACTTGCACACAAACTGTACGCAGCAGCAGATGCATTCCTGATGCCGTCCCGCTTCGAACCGTGTGGCCTGACACAGCTTATTTCATTCCGCTACGGTACAGTTCCGATCGTTCGTGAAACAGGTGGACTGAGAGATACGGTAAAACCATTTAACGAATATGAAAATACGGGAGACGGTTTTTCCTTTGCAAATTATAATGGAGATGAAATGCTTTCTGTGATCAATTATTCCAAACATATTTTCTTCGACCGCAGGAAACAGTGGAACCAGATGATTGACCGCGGCATGGCAAATGATTATTCCTGGAACAATTCCAAAGGAAAATACGAGGGATTATATAATTATCTGCTCGGATGTTAGTAATGCTTTTTTAAAATAAAGATATATAAAAGAAACGTAAAATTGATTTTCTGTATGATTATTTTACAGACGGATATACTAAATGAGAATATCGTATAAAAAACAGGATGTTTCAAACATCCTGTTTTTTATATCATGGAAAAAGAGTATAGTGTGAAAAATAAGATTTTTCACACGCAA
>ERZ791826.1579-NODE-1579-length-12768-cov-7.290962_pt1 | contig 12768 bp, 13 predicted proteins | sample MGYA00510297_ERZ791826 | MGnify/ENA primary metagenome ERZ791826 (study PRJEB30046, sample SAMN00792004) | human gut metagenome | study: EMG produced TPA metagenomics assembly of the A metagenome-wide association study of gut microbiota in type 2... | reverse complement strand
ATACGTTGTGCTTTGTTTTGTAGCTTGTTCTTGTAATTTCTTATTTATCCAATCTGTTTTGCCATTTACAATACCTTCAATATATTTAATTGACGAACGAGGTGAAGTTTTTATTATAACTTCACCATCTTTTATTTGAATATATGTGTTTTTTATTTTTTCATACACTATTTTGCATTTTATATCATTTATAATACGATATTCTTCGCTTTTTTGTTTCAATTTATTCTCCTAATTATTTCGTGATTTATTACATATGGTTAGTCATAATCGGTTTTTATTTTCTATTATATTTCAAATTTCTTCTGTTTTTCATATTCACTTTCTAAATCTGCTAAAGGATTGTCTTCAACAGCATTTCTAACTTGTTGATCATCAACGTGAGTGTAAATTTGTGTAGTTGATATACTATCATGTCCTAATAAAACCTGTAGTGCTCTAATATCAACGTTTCCATATCTATACATTAATGTTGCGGCGGTGTGTCTTAATTTGTGCACAGAATATTTATTTGTGTCTAAACCTGCCCTCAACAACTCTTGTTTTACAACATATTGAACTGTTCTATTGCTTATTCTTTCTAGTCTTTCACTTAAAAATAAAGCATTCTCTGATCCTTGTTTTATGCCTGTTTTAGGTCGTATTGCTAAGTAGTTATCTAATGCACTCATACACGATTTATTTAAATATATAACACGCTCCTTGTTTCCTTTACCAGTTACATTCATTTTTGCTTCATCAAAATCTATGTCTTTAATATTTATTCCAACAAGTTCAGATAAACGCATTCCGCAATTTAAAAATAATGTAATAATTGCATAATCACGTTCCTTATTTCTCGTATCTTCGTTGTTTGTAGCAGCTAAAAGCTTTTTACTTTCCTCTAAAGAAAGGTATCTAGGAACACGAACTCCTATTTTAGGTGACTCTAAATTTAGTGCTGGATTATGGTCCATTGGCTTTGCAGCCTTTTGCGACATATATTTGAAGAACACCCTGATACTAGCTGTTTTTCTAGCTCTTGTTGCTGGTTTGCTCTGGCAACTATTGGCCAAATAAAACAAATATGCATGTATATCATCTAGTTTTATTCTATTTAGTGTTTCTAAGTCCATATTATGAATATCTATTGCATCAAAATTTTTCTCATCTGTTAATTTAAAACGATACATTATATATTTCAAAAATCTATTTAAATCATAATTGTATTCTTTTACCGTACCAGGCGATTTGTTTAAAATCGAGGTTGTATAGTCCAAAAATGCATTTAAAAAATCTGGATTTCCATCTGTATTTATCATATTTTCGTTCCTTTGTTTCAAAAATCTATGTCTATTATAAATCATTTTAAATAAAAAAACAACAGGAGTATTTGCTTTTGTATCAAATGCTCCCATTGTTTTAACTTGCTGTTTAACACAGCTTTAATCATTTTTTACGAGTTCATCCGTGAAGTCGTACAATTGTTGTTTCCAATACTCTCCGTCACGTGAATGCCTTACATTTTTAATAAGGTAATCCATGGCCTCACTATTTATAACTTTGTTAGCGTCAGCACCAATGGCATAACGGAAACGTATAGAACCTTCTTGAGGCACTATAAGCAAAATATGTCCTTCATCTTCAAAGGTTAAGTGGTATTCTCTTACAGCATCACCATAGGAAAGTTTTCTGTCAGTTGTCATAATAACTAACTGAACGTTAGTCTTTTCCCTCAAATACTCTAGGCCTTGAATTAAGTCTTCTTGGTTTGAGAAAATATCGTCATCATGCAAATACTGCACAGTTTCGTATTCTCCTTCAAGAGGTTTTTTGCCTCCAATATCATAATGTGGAAACACCGTTGCTAAAATGCCATATATCATTAAACATACAAGCATGCAACATGCAATAAAAAGAGCTCTATCTAAATCGTACCGAAAAGTCTTTTTAAAAAATTTTTTTATTGATCTCATATAATATTTCCCCTTTTATGTTGCCTTTTTTTCTGATTTAGATCGTTCGAGTAGTTTATCCGCAAAACTGTATAATTCCTGTTTCCAATACTCTCCATTTCGCGAATTTTCTACTTGATCAACCAAATACGAAATTGCATTGTCGTTTATTACAGAATCTGCATCATCTCCAATTGCATAGTAAAATGGATGTCTAGAACCTTCCGGCGGTACAATAAGAAGTACATGTGCTTCATCTTCTACCAAAAGGTAATACTGCTCCACAGCTTTTTTATCAGACAATTTTTCAGTGGTTGTCATAACGATCATTTGAATATTTGTCTTTTCTTTAAGATATTCCAATCCTTGAACCAATTCTTCTTGGTTAGAAAAAGTATTACTATCATCATGCAAATACTGCACAATTTCGTATTTTCCTTCAAGGGGCTTTTTCCCTCCAATTTCATCTGCACCAGTTATGTTAAAAACAAGAAATGCAGCTGCAATGCAAAGGCCTATCGAAAAAATAAGTTCCAGCATTATAACTCCAAGGCTATCATATCCTCCGCCTCTACCATATCCACCACCATAATGATGTACATGTGAATGAGACCGTGCTCCTCCAGTGTGTCCGCCATGTGCCATAATAAGCTCTCCTTTCATCTTGTGTTACCAACATTTCGAACTTGCTAAATGATTATCATTGTTTTTCCTCCTTACAATTGTAATTTGAGAAATTTTTTATTGTTTTCTGCTACCGAGCAGCTCAATATAACTATTTTACTACGATTTTGCACTTTTGACAACTATTTTAGTATTAAAAATTATGTAAATTTGTGTTATTATGTACTGGTAATTCCAAATAAGCAAAAAGTGAAATCCGTCTTTAACAGTCGACTTTCACTTTTTATGCAATCTATTAAAATTTCGTCCAAAGTAAGATAACTATTTTGATATTAAATCTTTCGTATCTCTTGCTATCATTAGTTCTTCGTTTGTTGGAACCACCCAAACTTCTACTTTCGAGTTTGGAGAAGATATTCTTCCTTCATCTCTGAATTCATGGTTCTTTGCTTCATCTATTTCTACTCCGAAGCATTTTAAGTTTTCACATATTCTTCTTCTTGCATTATATTGGTTTTCTCCAATTCCTGCTGTGAATACGATTGTATCTAGTCCTCCAAGTGAAACTATGTATTGAGCTATGTATTGTGCTACCTTGTATGCATAAGCACTTATTGCAAGCTCTGCTCTCTTGTTTCCCTTTGCAGCTTCAGCTTCGATGTCTCTAAAGTCTGCTGATACTCCTGAAAGTCCTAATATTCCTGATTCCTTGTTTAATATTAATTCCATCTCATCTGGTGTTAAATTTTCTTTTTTCATTAAGTATGTTACTATTGATGGATCCAAATCTCCAGAACGTGCACACATAGGTATTCCTCCAAGTGGAGTTAGTCCCATTGTTGTATCAACGCTTTTTCCGCCTTTAACTGCACATAAGCTTGCACCTTGTCCTAAATGGCATACTACTGTTTTTAACTCTTCTACTGGTCTTCCTAAAAGCTCTGCAATTCTTGCTGAAACATATTTATGAGATGTTCCGTGGAATCCATATTTTCTTATTCCATATTTTTCATAATATTTGTATGGAATTGGATATGTATATCTTTCTTCTGGAATTGTTTGATGGAATACTGTATCGAATACTGCAACATTTGGCTTTCCTGGCATTGCTTCCATAGCAGCTCTAATTCCTGTTATAGCAGCCTTGTTGTGAACTGGTGCTAAAGCAGCACATTCATCAATTTTTGCTATTACATCTTCATCAATTATAACTGATGAGCTAAACTTGTCTGCTCCTTGAGCAACCCTATGACCAATTCCATCAATTTCTGCTAGACTCTTTATTGTATTGTATTTAGGGTCTAATAATAATTCTGTCATAAAGTCAATTGCTTCTTTATGTGTTTTTACAGGATGATCAAATCTAAACTTTTCTCCATTAACCTTATGAGTAACAAAAGATTGCTCTCCTATTCTCTCATAAGTTCCTTTTGCCATAACCTTTTCTGTGTCCATATCTATCAATTGATATTTTAGTGATGAACTACCACAATTTAAAACTAATACTTTCATTTTTATAATTCCTCGTATAATATATTTACAATCAATTTTATAAGTTTAATTTACATTAAATAAATGATTGCATAAGAAAAATTTAATGTAATTTAATAAAGGGGTTACTCTTTACATAATGTTGTATAATATTATTGTATAACTTTTAATTAAAGGTAATCCTTTATTAATTTATATTATTTAGAATTGAAAGGTGGTGATTCACTATGAATGAACAACTTCAATCAACTCTTTTTGTTGGTATTGATGTTAGCTCTAAGTCTAACTATGTCTTTCTAATTTTATTTTATCATATATATAATATTTATATTCGTAAAATTGTTTTACATTTAAATCTTTTTACATACAGCATCATACCATAATTTGTTCCTATCATTTTCGCTAATAAAGTATTTTTTATATATTTTAAAACCACACTCACTTAATAATTTTTCATAAGATTCTTTAGTGTATTTATGCCTAAATCTTTTTACTTTAATATTGTAGTCTTCTTTTTCATAATAGCCTTCCACATCATTTTCGTTAATGGTAGTTCCTATAATTAAATAGCCATTTTCTTTCAAAGCCACTCTAATGTTGTTTAAAACTACTTTAGCATCTTCTATTGGAAACAAATGAATAACTGCTACCATTTGAATTATGTCAAATTGCTTATTTGTAAAATTGTATTCTAAAATGTCACTATTTATAATTTTTATATCTGGGTTGTTCTTTTTTATAATATTGCACATATTTTCAGAAATTTCTAAGACTGTTATTTTAAAATTACTGTTATATTGTTTAAAAATTTTAACATTTCTTCCATTCCCTGGACCAATTTCTAAAACTTCAACATTATTTTTATTTTTCAAATTCAAGTCATCATATATATTGTTCCAAAAATCATAGCCAATTTCATAATTTCTAGTATTATATTCATTTGCTAAAATTTCATAAGCATTTTTATTGATTTTTATATATTCCTTATTCATAATAATAAAAATTTCCTTTACATCTTGTAGATAAGTAATTTTAAAATTTTATTAGATTTGCGGTTTCACGGGCTATCATTAATTCTTCATTTGTTGGAACTACCCAAACTTTTACTCTCGAATTTTCGCTCGAAATTTCTTTTTCTGTATCTCTTACAGAATTGTTTTTATCTGGGTCAAGTAAAACTCCCATAAATGTTAAATGACTACATATTCCGGCCCTAGAAATTGGACCTTTCTCCCCTACTCCCGCCGTGAAGGTTATTACATCTACTCCATTCATTGTAACAGCCATTTTTGCTATGTATTGGGCTATTATAAAGTCATATTCTTTTAATGATGAAATAGCTCTTTCGTCTCCTTGTGCTATTGCTCTTTCTACGTCTCTGTTGTCAGATGATATTCCAGAAAGTGCTAATAATCCAGAACGCTTATTTAATATTTCATCAATTTGAGCAGGATTCATATTTTCCTTAGACATCAAGTATGTTACCACTGATGGGTCTAAATCTCCAGAACGTGAACCCATTGCAACTCCTCCTAATGGCGTAAGCCCCATTGTTGTGTCTACACTGACTCCGTTTTGAATGGCACATAAGCTTACACCTTGGCCTATATGGCAATTTATTATTTTTAGTTCTTCTATTGGTTTTCCTAGTAATTTTGCAATTTCTAATGAAACGTATTTATGAGATGTTCCATGGAATCCATATTTTCTTATTCCATATTTTTCGTAATATTCATATGGAATTGGATATAAATATTGTTCTTTCTTTAAAGTTTGATGGAATGCCGTGTCGAATACTGCGACATTAGGTTTGCCTGGCAAATTAATTTCACAAGCTTTTATTCCTTGTAAATGTGCTGGGTTATGAAGTGGTGCAAATCTTACAGCATCTTCGATACCTTTCTTTACCTCTTCTGTTATAATACAAGATTTTTGGAATTTTTCTCCGCCATGAACAATTCTATGTCCTATTGCGACTATTTCATCCAAACTTTTTATAACAGGATATCTTTCATCTGTAAATTGCTTTAACACAAACTTAATAGCCTCGCCGTGGTCTCTAGCAATTACGTCATATCTATACTTCTCGCCATTAACCTTATGGGTTACAAACGAATCGTAATTACCAATTCTTTCAAAATAACCTTTTGCAATTACCTTTTCATTCTCCATATCTATAAGCTGATATTTAAGAGAAGAACTGCCACAGTTTAAAACTAAAATTTTCATAAATTACCTCCTTATTGTGTTTTTTATTACCTCACTTGCAATCGAAATAATTTGCTTTTTTAAATTAAACATGTCATGCTTGGTCGGGGCTCATTCGACCCCTCAAGGCGCATCTCCAGTTTAATTTTGCAAAAACATAAATTATTTCGATTGTTGTATTCGAGTGTAACTCCTAGTTTATTTTTTGAGCCTGCACTGCTGTTATTGCTACAACTCCAGCAATGTCTTGACTTGAACAACCTCTTGATAAATCGTTTACAGCTTTGGAAACACCTTGGCATAAAGGTCCATATGCTTCTGCGTGTCCGAATCTTTGTGTTAGTTTATAGCCGATGTTTCCAGCGTCCAAATCTGGGAATATCAATATATTTGCTTTACCTTGTAGAGGGCTTCCTGGAGCCTTTCTTTCGGCTACTTCTGGAATAATTGCAGCATCTAACTGAATTTCTCCATCACATATTAAATCTGGTGCTTTTTCTTGCAATAATTTTGTTGCTTCTATAACTTTATCTGTTAATGGCGAATGAGCACTTCCATGTGTTGAATATGAAAGCATTGCAACCTTTGGTTCGTCTCCAATTAGCTCTTTAAAACTCTTGCTTGATGATATTGCAATCTCAGATAAAGCATCTGCATCTGGATATTCGTTTAATCCAGAATCTGCAAATATAAATACTCCATCATCTCCAAACTCTTTGTCTGGCAATACCATTACGAAAAATGCAGATACAAGTTTCGTTCCTGGTGCAGCCTTCAAAATTTGAAGAGCAGGTCTTAATGTATCTGAAGTTGGGTGTGATGCTCCAGAAACAAATCCGTCAGCATCTCCTTCTTTTACCATCATTGTTGCAAAGTATCTGCTATTTGTTTTCAATAGCTCTTTTGCTTGGTCTAAAGTCATACCTTTATTTTTTCTTAATTCATATAAATCGTTAGCATATTTGCTAAAATCAGCAGAAGTTGCAGGGTTTACAATTTGAGCTCCATTTAAGTTTATATTATTTTTTTCAGCTAATTCATTTATTTCTTGTGGATTACCTATTAAAATAATATTAGCAAAGCCTTCCTTTAGAACTATTTCTGTTGCCTCAAGAGTACGTATATCTTCACTCTCTGGAAGCACAATAGTTTTAATGTCTTGCTTTGCTTGCATCTTCATTTTTTCTATAAATGTCATGTTTATTTTTCCTCCTATCAGTACTTAACTTTTGACATCTATATTATATATTCAAATTGTGTAAAGTACAAGAGAAAAATTACATAAAACTTCTAATATCGGCTTAATTTTCTAGTAATTTTTTTCATTTTAGCAGTTTATTATGTTATAATATTTATATAATTAATATAATGAGGTTTAAAATGATTTTAGAATACACAAAAAATAATGATAATTATAATACCGTAAGGCAAGTTGTTACTGGAAAATTTAATATTTCGTACAACCTTTTGCTTAAATTAAAAAAGAATAACAAAATTTTATTAAACGGATGTTCAACATATCTAGATAAGGAAATTATCGATGGAGACTCTATTACTATCAGCATTGATTTTGAAGAAGATAATTCTAATATTGTACCAACTAAAATGGATTTGTCTGTTTTATATGAAGATGAATATTTACTCATAATAGATAAGCCTGCTGGAATTCCAGTTCATCCATCTATAATTCATTTTGAAGATAGTCTATCTAATGGAGTAAAATATTATTTTGATACAATAAATCTTCATAAAAAGATTAGACCTGTAAATAGATTAGACAGAAATACTTCCGGAATAGTTATCTTTGCTAAAAATGAATACATTCATGATATGTTGTCTAAGCAGATGAAAAATAAGCAATTTAAAAAAGAATATATTGCTATATGCGAAGGTGTATTTGATAAAAAACAAGATACTATTAATGCTCCAATTGCACGTAAAATAGATAGCATAATAGAAAGATGCGTCTCTCCTAACGGAGATGTTGCAATAACTCATTATTCAGTCTTAAAAGAATTTTGTAAAAATAATGAGGCCTTTTCTGAAGTTTTAGTAAATTTAGAAACTGGCAGAACACATCAAATAAGAGTACATATGGCATATATTGGGCATCCAATCGTTGGAGATAGTTTATATGGCAATGAGTCTGATTTAATTACTAGACAGGCCTTGCATGCTTATAAAGTTGAATTTATTCATCCAATAACCTCAAAAAAGCTGGAAATTCAATCAGAACTTCCAGCAGATATTCAAAATTTAATTAGCTAAATATTTAATAAAGGCATTTAATGTCTTTATTTTTTATATTAGACTACAATTCTATAGAAACATTTTGTTCTACATAATTTTCATACATCTTATAAATGTTTGCAAGTTGATCAAATTGTGCTTGTGGTGCATTTCTACGTCTCATTGCTTCTAATATTAGATTGTAATCTTTTTCAAATCCATCATTTATGTATAGTTGATTTGATGCCATTCTTGCACCTCTTAATATTTGAATTGGAGATAAAGCAGGATTATATATTGGCATAGGACGTCTAGATTCTAAATCAGTCCCTCTTCTATATATAGAAATAGTTGCTGGGTCTAATCCTGTTAATACTTTTTCAACAGCCATATATGATTCATTATGTCTTTTTAAATCTGTTAATTTTGCATCCCCCGTTGCTTTACTCACTGATAACTCATTTTCATATCTTAGATGCACTGCTAAAGCGCTTATTAAATCTCCAACCGCCATAACATGGAATCTTGTTGAATACTGACATTGTCTTAGTTTTTCCATATTGACTCCAATCATTCCTTGTTGTAAAGATGGTGCAACTTCAATTAGTATGTCATATGAATGACTTGTTGCGAAATCTACAATATTTTTAGCATGGTCATACGAATCTATTCCCGTTAATGCCCCAAAATGTGTAGGGTCTTTTTTTTGGAGTTCATCTGCATCTGGTCTAAACTTCTTGTATGAATCCGAATTTATTATTATCGAATTTGGATTTTGTTGTAATAATATTTTTCTTAGATTGGTTTTGCCGGCTCCTGTTTGTGCAATTAAAACTGATGCTGTAGGAGACATTGAGCTTGCTTTATCATAAAAAGCATCATACATAGATAAAAACAATGTTGCAAGATAATCTTCGTCTGACAATCTTGATTGTCTCATTCTCTCTGCTAATTCACTGCTTAAGTTACTCGAAATAACTGGATCGGTTCTTCTTTGAGCATATGGCAATATTTCTTCTGGACTTGCTGGTAATGATTTAATCAATACTGGGTTCATTTTTTCTACTGTTCTTTTCAATGTTTCTTCTGTTATAGTTCTTTTTTTACTGTCATCCATTTTTATAAAGCTCCTTTTTCATATTTTTCTATTACCTTCTCTGCAAAAGTCATACTACCAAAATTGATTTGCATTTTTATTTTTTCTAGCACATCAATTTTAACTTGCAATTCATTATCAAATTCTTGACTGAATGCAAGTTCTTTTGTTAATTTAGCTATTTGATTATTAAGAATATTTACAGCTATATTTATTTTTTCTTCATTCATAATAACATCCTTTTTATAGAGATTTTACACTATTTTTAATTTTTCCCATCTCTCCCTAATTTTTTCGAGTTGTTCATATTGAGCTTGCGGTGCATTTCTTTTATTCATTTCTTCTAAAACCAAACTATATCTTGGTTCAAATTCTTTTATCGTTTTTTCATTGTCAATCTTTCTTGCCGATATGATGGCTTCTTCTGTAGACGCAAATTTGTCTGATGGATATATTTGTTTTGGATTGTATCCTTCTTCATTAATGCCTCTTACATAAATATTAATCGAAGATATATCTTTGTCAGACTCTATATCTTTAACATTTTGTATTAAAACATTGTACGATTCATCATGCCTTGGAATTCCTGTAAGTTTAGCTGTTTTTAATCCGTGTATAATTTGAAGTTCATACCTTTCATGAACAGACAACAAACTATTTAATTCTCCAACAGCAAGTATATGGACCGATATTCTATAATTTTTAGCCTTAAGAACATTTCTATCTAAGTCTACGAGTCCCTTCTTCGCAGATGGTGCCGATTCTTTTATAATATTATATTTTTTATCAATTGCATATTCGTAAATATTTGCTGCATGGTCATATCCATCAGACGCTGTCAAATGTGGATATATTACAGGATATCTTTTTGCAATCTCCTGTGCATCAAATCTAAAATGTTTATATTTGTCCGAATCTACAAAAATATAATTATCATTTTTCCTAAGTAATTTAGCCGTCAAATTACTTTTTCCACTTCCAGTCTGAGCAGCAACTATTGCAATTTCAGGGTTCTCTACTGGTACTTTATTATAAAAAGTTATTGCCATTACGTAGAAAAAAGTTTTTAGATATTCCTCATCACTTAACAAATATTCTTGCATCAAATCTCTCACATCATCATTTATTCCTGTTGTTACTTGAACCTCTTTCGTTCGAGTGGCATATAGTAATAGCTTTTCTGGGTTTTCCGGCAGCATATCTATAATCTCTTGTGGTATTAGAGATATAACTCTACCATACACTTCCTTTGATATAGTTCTTCTTTCCATTTTTTAATTCCTTCTTTTAATACTTTTTATTTGTATTTATAACATTCTTTTTTATTGTAAAAAATAATCTAGCAAACCATTATTTTGTGTTTAATATTGCTTCAACAGCTTTTCTGTTGCCTTTATAAGCTTCTTCCTGTAGAGCAATTAAATCATTTAACTTTTTAGTGTTTTCTTCTCCATTTCCCTTGTTCAAATTAAATATTGCTTGTGCAATTCTTGCCATTATTATTTCCAAAGACACTTCAAGTTCAACATGTTCTTGCATTTTTATCTCCTTCCAAAATTTTCTCACATATTTATACCACAAATATATTCATTTTTCAACGCTAACATAAAAAATAGAGCAAACATCGAAATGTTTCCTCTATTGCAGTCATGTAATTACTAATTTTAAATTAAAGAGTAAATCTGTAAGCCGGGTTCTGTCTAGAATGGTCATTTATCTATTACACATATTACTACATGTCTCAAGCCACCAAATTAAGAAGATGACGAGCAGTCTTATCCTTCTAGTCTCGGTGTTGCTCCAGATGGGGTTTACACAGCCTAGTATGTCACCATACCAGCGGTGAGCTCTTACCTCGCCTTTTCATCCTTGCCTTACGGCGGTTATTTTCTGTTGCACTTTCCTTAAGGTCGCCCTCACTGGACGTTATCCAGCATCATTGCTCTGTGGGGCCCGGACTTTCCTCGTACGCTGCCTTTCAGCCTTGCTATACGCGACCATTTAATTTACTCCTTTTCTATTGTACCGCAACTTAAAGCAAAAATCAATGTTTTAGCATTATTTTTAAAGATTATCCAGCTCTTCTATTAAATTAATGTACTTTAAGTAGAATATATCTACATTTTTATCATTACTTGATTTTATTAGTTCTTTAAGTAATACATAAGCTTTATTTATTTTTGGTTTTTTCATTGTTGATAAATTTTCCTTCATTGTCATTAGCTCTGTTAAGTCTGTCTCTGCCTGTCCCAGTAATTTTAATACATCATCCCACCTGTCTGTCTCTACTATTGAATATGCAAATATGATGTTAGACTTAGCACTTTCTAGCTTAGATTTCGCTGTATCACTCGAAATTTCATTAGTATATTTTGGAATTAGGCTATACATATTTGCTAAGCATATTGCGGAATTTATCTTGTTTTTTTCTTTTAAAGATATCATCAAATTGTCTAAATTTGTATTATAAGCTAAAATATCATCACTCGTAACATTCATAGTATTTAAGTCTAAGGTTATTGTTGTCCATGACTTATATAAATTCTCTGCTTGATTTTGCAGTTCATTCCAGTCAATGTCCGAAGTGTTTCGTAGTAGCACTGCATTATTTTGAATTTGATACTTTTCTGTACTGGCAGACGAATCTCCTGTGTTTCCAGCACCTTGTTCAGAACCACTGTTGCCTGAAGAATCCGTGCCTCCCATTTTGTTGCCCTTGCTATTAGAATTACCCTCTTCCCCACTTTTACTACTATCAGTCATAATATTCTGTGAAGAAATCTCTACTGATGTCCTTTTTGCATGAATTTCATCACTAGTCTGTAAATTATTCAATTTATTTACCATTGCAATCATCGTTTTATCTAGATAATCAATTTCAGAGATAATCTTTTCATTAAGGTTCGTCTTTTTATTATTAACAGTTACAACGACAGTAACCGCAATTATTGCAACCATTATTATTAACGCAAATATGCTAATTAACCAATTTTTACTTTTCATATTTTTAAAAATCCCTTCAATTTTCTTTTAATATAAATTTCCCTAAATTGCTCTATTTTATTCTATATATTGTAAGTATATATTTTTTTAATAATCAAATAATAATTTTAGAATTTACAAGAAAGGATTTAATCAGTAAAATGATTAATTTAAATAAATTATGCATCCCACAATAAAATTTTA
>ERZ791826.1576-NODE-1576-length-12777-cov-2.791464_pt1 | contig 12777 bp, 8 predicted proteins | sample MGYA00510297_ERZ791826 | MGnify/ENA primary metagenome ERZ791826 (study PRJEB30046, sample SAMN00792004) | human gut metagenome | study: EMG produced TPA metagenomics assembly of the A metagenome-wide association study of gut microbiota in type 2... | reverse complement strand
AAATATATATAATTTAGATAAAATAAACAAATTAGTATATAAAAGAAAATCAGAAAGGTATTTTAATAATGGAAAAGAAAAGAAGTAGTTTTACAGGAAGTCTGGGCTTTGTACTTGCTGCGGCTTCAAGTGCCGTAGGACTTGGTAATCTGTGGAGATTTCCATATCTTGCTGCGCAATATGGTGGAGGAATATTTATTCTTGTATATATTATTCTTGCACTTACTTTTGGTTTTACGTTAATGACAACAGAGATTGCAATAGGAAGAAAGACTAAGCTGAGTCCTATCAAGGCATATGCAAAGATTAATAAGAATTATAAATTCCTTGGATGGCTTGCATTCAGTGTACCAGTAATTATTCTTCCATATTACTGTGTAATCGGTGGATGGGTAACTAAGTATATCACTGTTTATATTACAGGACAGACAGCAGATGCAGCTCAGGATGGTTATTTTGGTGGATTTATAGGTAAGGAATATGCACCGCTTGTATTCTTTATAATATTTTTAGTGCTTACATCAGTAATAGTTATATTAGGTGTAGAAAAGGGAATTGAAAAGTTCAGCAAGGTTCTTATGCCATTGCTTATTGTTCTGGCAGCAGCTATTTCGATATACGTATGTACAATACCGGGAGCATTAGATGGGGTAAAATATTACCTTCTTCCGGATTTTTCAAAGTTTTCATTAAAGACAGTATGTGCTGCAATGGGACAGATGTTTTATTCAATGAGTCTTGCCATGGGTATTATGATAACATATGGTTCATATACAAGAGATGATGTAAGTCTTGTAAAGTCAGTCAATCAGATAGAGATATTTGATACTATAATAGCTTTGCTTGCCGGTATGATGGTTATTCCTGCTGTATATGTATTCAGTGGTGAAGCAGGTATGTCAAGCGGTGGTGCCGGACTTATGTTTATAACATTGCCAAAGGTATTTGCACAGATGAAGGGTGGAGTAATACTTGGTTTACTGTTCTTCGTCCTTGTGTTCTTTGCTGCAATTACAAGCTCTGTATCGGTTATGGAAGCCATAACATCCATGCTTATGGATAAGTTTAATATAACAAGACTTAAGTCATGTGCAATAATATTTGTTATATGTATAATACTTGGAGTACCATCATCACTTGGAAATGGTATCTGGTCAGGAATAACTCTTCTTGGAATGGATTTCCTTACTTTCTTTGATTATATAAGTAACAGCGTTATAATGCCTATTGTTGCATTATGTACAAGCATACTTATAGGCTGGAATGTTGGAACAAAGATAATTATAGAAGAGGTATGTAAAAATGGTGAGCATTTTAAAAGAAAGACTATATATGAGATAGTTATAAAATATATTGCTCCTGTATTTTTAATAGTAATTCTTGTCGTATATTCACTTGCACAATTTAATATAATATCATTATAAATTGCTGCTTATAAAAAGAGAGGAAATTTATGAGTATTTTAAATGTAGAGCATTTGTCGCATGGCTTTGGTGACAGGGCTATTTTTGAAGATGTGTCATTCAGATTATTAAAAGGTGAACATATAGGACTTGTCGGTGCCAATGGTGAGGGTAAGTCTACTTTTATGAATATTATAACAGGTAAGCTTATGCCGGATGAGGGAAAGGTTGAGTGGTCTAAGAATGTAAGAGTGGGTTATCTTGACCAGCATGCTGTTCTTGAAAAGGGAATGACTATTGGCTCTGTAATGGCATCGGCATTTGATTTCTTATATAAACAGGAAGAACGTATGAATGAGATATGTTCTCTTATGGGTGAAGCCGATGAACAGCAGATGGAAAGCTACATGGAAGAGCTTGGAACTATTCAGGATATGCTTACAATGCATGATTTCTATATGATAGATTCAAAGGTTGAAGAGGTGGCAAGAGCATTGGGGCTTCTGGATCTTGGCCTTGATAAGGATGTATGCGATTTAAGTGGAGGGCAGAGAACTAAGGTGTTATTAGGAAAACTCCTCCTTGAAAAACCCGACATACTGCTTCTTGATGAGCCTACTAATTATCTCGATGTTGAGCATATTGAGTGGTTAAAGAGATATCTTAATGAGTACGAAAATGCATTTATACTGATTTCACATGACATACCATTCTTAAATAGTGTAATTAATATTATATATCATATGGACAACCAGAAGCTTAACCGTTATGTTGGTGATTATGATAAATTTCTGGAGGTTTATGAGGTTAAAAAAGCACAGATGGAAGCAGCGTATAACAGGCAGCAGAAAGAGATTGCAGACCTTAAAGATTTTGTTGCACGTAATAAGGCAAGAGTATCTACAAGAAATATGGCTATGTCAAGACAGAAAAAGCTTGACAATATGGATATGATAGAGCTTGCAAAGGATAAACCAAAACCTGAATTTAATTTTAAGACGGCAAGGACTCCGGGAAGATATATATTTAAGACAGACAATCTTGTAATAGGTTATGATGAGCCATTATCAAGTTCACTTAATCTTTCTATGGAAAGAGGACAAAAGATTGCGCTTATTGGTGCTAATGGTATAGGAAAGACCACTCTTTTAAAGAGTATATTAGGTCTTATTAAGCCTGTAAGTGGTAGTGTAGAGCTTGGAGATTATCTTGAGATTGGTTACTTTGAGCAGGAGATGTCAGGTGATAAGGATAATACATGTCTTGAAGAGATATGGGAAGAATTTCCGGGATATACACAGTATGAAGTCCGTTCGGCACTTGCAAAATGTGGTCTTACAACGAAGCATATTGAAAGTAAGGTGCGTGTATTAAGTGGTGGTGAACAGGCAAAGGTAAGATTATGCAAGCTTATTAACAGGGAAACTAATATCCTTCTTCTTGACGAGCCTACTAATCATCTTGATGTAGATGCAAAGGATGAACTAAAGAGAGCTTTAAAAGAATATAAAGGCAGTGTTCTTATGGTATGCCATGAACCTGAATTTTACGAAGGACTTGCAACAGATGTATGGGATTGTACCAGATGGACGACACGTCTTGTATAGAAATTGTTTTATTTAAAGGGATTGGTGATTTATAATGGAAGAAAAGACTAACGTTATGAGGATTCTTGATAAGAAAAAGGTAAAATATATTCCGCATAATTATTCTGCAACAGATGCTATCAGTGGAACAGAGGTTGCAAGTGTGTTAGGACAGGACCCAGGGCAGGTATTTAAGACACTTGTAACAGTTGGTAAATCAAAGAACTATTATGTATTTGTTATTCCTGTAGAACATGAGCTTGACTTAAAGAAGGCGGCAAAGGCTGTTAAAGAAAAATCAGTTGAGATGTTAAAATCAAAAGAACTTCTTCCACTTACAGGTTATATTCATGGCGGCTGTTCTCCTATAGGAATGAAAAAACAATTTGTGACTACATTTCAAAAAGAAGCAGCAGATTATGACACTATAATGTTTAGTGCCGGTAAGATAGGATATCAGGTAGAGCTTGCATTAAAGGATATTGATGGAATAATAAGATATCAGCTTGCCGATGTAATTGTAGATAATTAAAATATTTGATTGTTACTGTTTATCTGAAAACATATTTTATTCAGTGGACAGTAACATTTTTTATAATTACAAGTGGAAAAGATGAAATGTCAAAATACCCAACACCTAAAGGTAGGGGATTTCCGCTTACAAAAACGAAAGGGTTTTATTTATGAAGTTTTTACTTACTGCCATAAATACAAAATATATTCATTCCAATCTGGCGATATACAGCCTTAAAGCATACCATGAATCAAAAGGTGGTATAGCAGATGTTGAGATAGCAGAATTTACAATTAACCAGTATGTAGACGATTATATAAGAGAGATTTATAAACGAAAGCCGGATGTTATTGCATTTTCATGTTATCTTTGGAATATTGAATATGTATATGAGTGCGCATGTGAATTAAAAAAGATTATGCCAGATATGGATATATGGCTTGGAGGACCTGAAGTTACTTATGATTCTGTCAGCGTGTTAAAAAAGCATCCATATATTAAAGGAGTTATGATAGGCGAGGGTGAAGAGACATTTACACAGCTATGTAACGTATATTTCAATGGTTATAGTTGTAAAAATGAATATTTTGACATTAATTTTATTAATGATAAATTAAGGACTGTTAATGGAATAAGCATTAATGTAGATGGTGATTATATAACGACACCACCACGCGGTCTGCTTAATATGGATGATATTCCATTTGTATATAAAGATATGTCATCCTTTGAAAATAAGATAATATATTATGAAAGCAGCAGAGGCTGTCCGTTTGGATGCAGCTATTGTCTGTCATCAGTTGAGAAGTCTGTAAGATTTAGAAGTCTTTTTCTTGTATTTAAAGAGTTGAAATATTTTCTCGATATTAAGGTTTCACAGGTCAAATTTGTTGACAGAACATTTAACTGTGATCATAACAGGACATTGAAGCTTTTGACATTTCTTAAAGAAAATGATAATGGAATTACTAATTTTCATTTTGAAATTGCTGCAGATTTATTAAAGCAGGATGAGATTGATATAATTAATACAATGCGTCCTGGGCTTATACAATTAGAAATTGGTGTCCAGTCGGTTAATCCTAAGACTATACAGGCAATAGACCGGGTTATGAATCTTGATATTTTATCAGACGTTGTTAAAAAAGTTGACAGTGCAGGAAATGTACATCAGCATCTTGACCTTATAGCAGGACTTCCATATGAGGATGTAAATAGTTTTAAACATTCATTCAATTATGTATACAGATTAAGACCTGAACAGTTACAGCTTGGCTTTTTAAAGGTTCTTAAGGGCTCAAAAATGCATAGGATGGCTGATGAATATGGAATTGTATATAAGTCTATGGCCCCTTATGAGGTTTTGTATACCAACTGGGTATCTTATGATGACATATTATATTTAAAGCAGATTGAAGAAATGGTTGAATTGTATTATAACAGCAGGCAATATGTTAATACAATTGATGAATGGGTAAGATTATTTGATTCTGAATTTGATTTGTATGAATATCTTGCAAAATATTATCAGGATAATAATCTTAATGGAATAAAACATTCACGTATTACAAGATATAATATACTTATGGATTGTATCAGACAGTGGATAAATGACAATTATAATGAAGCAGAAGCTGTAGAAGTGATAAAATATTTTGAGCAGGTGCTGGTATTTGATTTGTTTTTAAGAGAAAATCTAAAAACAAGACCTGAATTTGCAATAGTTATTGATAATTATAAATCAATTATAAGACAGTTATATACATATATTGCTGCACCAAAAAATTCGCATATTGATATATTTACTTCTGATATAAAAGCTGTAATTACAAAGCAGAATAATATCAATAATATTGTAATCAAAACAGATGATTTTCTTAAAAATACAGGTTTTAATAATAAAGAGCAGGAATGTATTACAAAAGATAAAAATATCCAGTTTGTCATGTATGATTATGACAGGCGTGAAGCGCTTGGAAATAATGCAGTTGTTACCTGTATAGATTTTGTATAATTAATATTTTTTATAGGATATTTGTTCATTGATTGCTGTTATAAATTATATGCATTAAAAATTAGTTATACATAATATTATATTTATGAAAGGATAAAATATATGATTAAACGTGTTCCACATTATTATGATGAATTTACATGTATTGCCTCCGAGTGTAAAGATAACTGTTGTATCGGTGGTTGGGAAATAGATATAGATGATGAAACTGCTAATTATTATCTTAATCTTCCAGGTGAATTTGGTGACAGGTTAAGAAAAGCAATAGGAAGGACGTATGAATACTGCTTTAAGCTTAAGGATGGTAAATGTCCGTTCCTTGATAATCATAATCTTTGTGAGATTTACAAAGAACTTGGCGAAGATAAGATGGGCGTTGTGTGTACACAATTTCCGAGGTATACGGAGTACTTTGGAAATATTAAGGAGATGGGAATCGGTCTTGCCTGTGAGGAAGCTGAACGCATTATTTTAACTGATAAAAAGCCTTTCTTACTTGTAAGTATTGATATTGACGAAGAAGAGATTGAAGATGAAGAATTTGACAGCGGACTTTCAGAATATTTATTTGAATTACGTGATATAATATTTAACATGCTTGATAATGAAAGCATTAATCTGTATCAGAAAATGATATACCTTATTGCAATCGGACATGATATACAGACGTTAATAAATTTAAACGACTTTGTAAAAATCGGACATTATATCAATGATTTAAAAACAAAAGGGTTAAGCAGTGTTAAGACAAAGTATGATAATATTGCTACCGGATATTCGGGGGATGTTTCAAATATTATTATGGCTTATAATGAGCTTGAAATTTTAAATGAGCAATGGCCGGAGACTATAAATGATATCTTTGAAATACTCTATGATAAGGACACTTCAAAAGAACAGTATAATAAGGTTCTTAAAGAATACTGGACTGTTATAAAGGACAGAGATTATGAATATTGCAATATGCTTAAGTATTTTATATTCAGATATTTTATGAAGGCTGCATATGACCATGATGTATTTGGAAAGGTACAGTTGGCAGTTACTAATTTTTTTGTTATAAGAGATATGGATATTGTCAGATGGTTAAAGAATGATAAAATGTTTGATTTACAGGATAGAATAGATACTGTACACATATTTTCAAGAGAAGTTGAATATTCAGAGGATAATCTTGAAGTATTAGCAGAAGAATTTATATTTGATGATATATTTAAAGCTGAAAATCTAATAGCATTATTAAAAGAAAATATGATTTTATTTTCTGATATTATATAGATAAAATGTGTTTAGATCATATTAATTATAGTTTGATATAAAATTCTAAGTATTATTGTGAAATAATGCAAAAAATTGTAAAAAATTATTTATTTGCTTGACAAATCAAAAGTATGGGGTTAAATTATAAACAGAAATTTTAATAATTAATAAACTGTTGATGCGGAGATAAAAATTATATATGCGCTTACAGAGAGTCCGGGCAGGTGGAAGCCGGATAGAGATGCAGATAGTTAAATGGACCGCGGAGGGCATGGTGAAAAAGAATATTTTTAGTATCCATGACGTATGGCATACGTTAGTTGCCGGAAATATGTCAGTATTTCGCTAAGTGTGTGATATTTCACAAATCAAGGTGGCACCGCGGAGATTATAATTCGTCCTTGACTATTATCAGATGATATTAGTCGAGGACTTTTTTATATGCTGTAAATCAGATTAATATGAGATAAGTCCTGCTGTCTGATATCATAAAAATATATCTAAGAAGGAGATAGTAGTGTGAAAAATAAGCTTGATAGCTTATTTTATCACACGGCTATTTGTGCCGCAGGCGTCACAAAGTAGCCCTTATCGCAGAGCCAAATCTGACATTTGGCTCGCGATTCCTCCGGCATTAGAAATGCCTGCGGAATGGAGATTAATATGATTAAAGAAGCAATCAGCACATTAGTAAAAAGAGAGAATATTAGTACAAAAATTATGGAACAGGTAATGGAAGAGATTATGACAAATCAGGCAACAGATGCACAGAAAGCATCATTTCTTACTGCACTTGCAATGAAGGGTGAAACAATAGATGAGATCACAGCTGCAGCTAAGGTTATGAGAAGTCATTGTGAGAAGTTTTTAAATGATATGGATGTATTAGAAATTGTTGGAACAGGTGGGGACGGCTCTAATACATTTAATATTTCAACACTTTCATCCCTGGTAGTATCGGCTGCCGGTATACCTGTTGCAAAGCATGGTAACAGGGCAGCTTCCAGTAAATGTGGAACTGCAGACTGTCTTGAAGCACTTGGTGTCAAGATTGATGCTGCACCTGCCAGAAGTGCCCAGATTCTTAAAGAAATCAACATTTGTTTTTTATTTGCACAAAAGTATCATACGGCAATGCGTTTTGTTGGCGGGATAAGAAAAGAAATGGGAATAAGAACATTATTTAATATTTTAGGACCTCTTGCTAACCCGGCAGGAGCTTCGATGCAGTTACTAGGTGTATATTCAGAAACTCTTGTTGAGCCGCTTGCACATGTTCTTTCTAACCTTGGAGTTAAAAAAGCTATGGTTGTTTATGGAACTGACAGCATAGATGAGATATCTTTGAGTGCATCAACCAAGGTATGTGAAGTAAGAAATGGAGAATTTAAAAGTTATGAAATAACTCCTGAAATGTTCGGACTTAAAAGATGTAAAAAGGAAGAGCTTATCGGTGGTACTCCGGTTGAAAATGCAAAGATTGCAACTGATATATTAGAGGGAAAACAAGGCGCAAAGCTGGATGCAGTGCTTATTAATGCCGGTGCCGCAATTTATATTGCATCTGATGGAATTACAATGAATGAAGCAATTGATAAGGCAAGGAATATAATTAATTCAGGTAAGGCGAAGGCACAGCTTGAAAAGTTTGCAGAGTTAAGCAACCGGTAATTTAAAAATATTTTGTTTATTTAATCAGCAGGTATTTTCATATTTTATAAAGAGTATGATAATATCTGCTGATTTTTAATATACATTTTTATAACACAATCAAGGTTATATACAATATACAACAATTAAATATAAGAAGGATGTATTACTGAAAACTTTAGAATTTTAAAAAGTTAAGAACAGTGAAATCAGACAGCATAAATAATGAAAATAACTGATATGTATGGTTAAAATAATAATCAAAATAGAAAAATTGACAAAGATAAACTATTTTTTTAAACTATAATTAAGAAATTAATAATGGTAATATTAAGAAAGGATAGAAGCATATGAAAAAATATAAGCTTTTTAAAGCGGCAGTATTTATTGGTTGTACATTGGCTGCAATGAAAGTTCCTGTAACACATTCTATTAATACAATCTATGCACAGGAAGCTGATAATCAGATTATAACAAATGATGAAAATGGTATTCCGGATGGTAATCTATATAAAGCGTTATTAAATGAATGTGACAGTAATAATGATGGCATACTTACGGCTGATGAAACAAATGATGTGTATACAGTTACATTAAGAGATTGCAATATTAACAGTCTTAAGGGGATTTCATGTCTTAAGGGAACACATTCATTATATCTGGATAACAATAATATATCAGATATAACTGAGCTTGGCAGTATGAAGAACCTTAAAACCATAACAATATGTAATAATAACATAAGTGATATCAGTGCATTAGCACCGTTACAACTGACATTTTTTTCAGCAACAGATAATAATATTAAAGATATAAGTGCATTAAATAATAAAAAATACCTTACACATATATATTTAGATAACAATAAAGTTGAAAATATACCATCATTGGCAGATTTAAAATATCTGGAATATTTAAGTCTGGATAATAATAATATATCAGACATAAATGTATTCAAGGGGAATAAGAGTATTAAATATATCTCACTTAATAATAATAATATATCTGATATCAGCGGCATTTCCGGGATGGAACAGCTTATTATGTTAAATCTTGGGAATAATCATGTAAGTGATATCAGTGCATTGAATAACTGTAATAATTTAAACCAGCTTGAGTTAAATGACAATAATATTACAGATATAAGTCCAATTAAAAATGCTTATAATATGTCAACGTTATACTTGGATAATAATAATATAAGTGATATAGCAGCACTCTCACAATATGCTTCTTTAAATGAATTAAAATTACAAAATAATAAAATAAGTAATATTGAACCTCTAAAGGCATTATTTGAAAGCTGTAGTTTCAAGGTTAATTTTGATGACTTCTTATATTATTATAACAGCATGGATAATCTGCGTGGAAATATAGTTTTATATGGCAATAAAATTACAAGAGATGAATATTTAAGAGTTCTTCCGGATTACATAATTAATTATAATGTATACTTTCTTGCAAGGAGTGAAAATGGCGATGTATTATCCAACTATATAACAGATAAGAAGTGGATAGATGCACAGAAGCCATACATGGATGAAAGTCATGATGATAATCAGAATGATAACAATAATCAGGATAATATTATCAGAGGAAGTGTACAGCTTCTTTGGGATGGTAACTGGTATTATGTTATGAATGATAATATTGATTATACTTATAACGGCTTAGCCCAGAATGAATATGGCTGGGGGGAGATAGCGAATGGAACTATAGATTTTACATATAATGGAATGGCAGAAAATGAATACGGCTGGTGGAAGATAACAAATGGAAGCGTAGACTTCACATATAATGGTTTAGCCATGAATGAATACGGCTGGTGGAAGATAACAGGTGGGACTGTAGATTTCACATATAATGGTTTAGCCGAGAATGAATATGGCTGGTGGAAGATATCAAATGGAGCCGTAGACTTTACATATAATGGAATGGCAGAAAATGAATATGGCTGGTGGAAGATATCAAATGGAATGGTAGATTTTAATTATACAGGGCTTGCTGCTAATGATTATGGAGTCTGGTATATAGTAAATGGAGGCGTGGCATTTGATTTTACCGGTACATTTGATAATATGTATATAATAAATGGATGTGTTCAAAATCATGTACATAACTGGATTCATTATAATGATGAATATAAGGAAGATTATATTCCAATAGATGAGCTTAAAAAAGATAATAACGGATATGTATATATGCCCCAAGGTTATACATCTGTTTACGAAGATCATTATGTATGTAACGGTTGCAAAAAAGATTTTGGTACAGATATTAATGCTGTTGTCGAACATCTTGTAGCCAGCGATTTTTATACAGGATGCAGTAATTATTTTTTGGAACAGATAAGAATAGGCGTTAAGAAAACCATATTAGTTTCACAGGCACACGATGAATGTTCAATCTGCGGTGCAATAAGATAAAAATATTATTATTTAATAAAAATTACGATAAAATCTTATAATTCGAATTTTTTATTAAATTCACACATACAACTTCGTTAAACCGTGATTTAGCGAAGTTGTATGTGTCTGAATTAATGATTAGAATATTCTTATATTTTGCATTATTATATACCATCTTAATGCTTCTGCTTTTTCTTGTTTTTTGGCTTATAGTCTTTCATATCAGGAATTGCTCCACCTGCTACTGCCCATAAATACAGGCTTGCTACACTGCAATATGGACTGAAACGCCGCCTATATTTTTCAAATAGTTTACGATCAATATTACGATGATGATAGACCATTCGTAATCCGCGCAAAATAGCAAGATCATCGTAACTAAAAATATCTGGCCGCTGCATACAAAATAGTAAAATCATCTCTGCTGTCCAGACTCCAATACCTTTAAGACTACTCAATTCTTTTATAGCCTCTTCATCTGACATTTTATAGACTGCCTCCAGATTGAATGTATTATTTTGAACTTTTCTGGAAAAATCTGTAATATATTCTGCTTTTTTAAAGGTTATACCATAAGACTGCAATTTTGAAGTATCAACCGACAAAATTGTTTCTGCATTTATTTTACCTAAGTCATTTTTCATTCTCTGCCATATAGTTGCCTGTGCCTTTGTAGATATCTGTTGTCCAATTATATGGTGAACAACTGAAGAAAATAAGTCAGTATCTGATTCTCTTTTAATTAAACCAATTTTTTCAATTACTTCTGCTATTTTTTTATCCTTATTTTTTAAATATGTAATTTCATTATCGCCATATTCAAAATACATATTCTGCCTCCAATCAATTACCAATTGTTTTATCAATTTCTGATTATATCGTATTTTTAGTTATATAAAAAAATGGACCTATGTGTTACCATAGATCCATTGGGGGAATTGTTATAAACAGTTAGTTACGTTGACATAACTATGTGCTTGTTTACAAGAATTATTATATCATAAATATCTATCTTGAAAAGTACTATTTTTCATCTAGTACCCTTAAATATCTCAATGCATATTTTTAGAACGAATTTCAATAATATTATAATCAGCCGCATCAGAAAGTAAAGAAGAATTAACGATTCTTCGGTATCTTGGCATCCATTTAGTGGTTATGCCGGTATAATCGGCTACTGCTTCTTCGCTGGCACCACCTTTTAACATATATTGGATTGCTGCATGACGCATTGACTGCATAGTAAAATGTTTTTGTATTTTTTTATTTTCTATTCCTCTTTTGATATATTTATTTAAAATTCTTTCTGCATCCCTTACTTTAAGGCGTGTTTTACGTTTATTATAAAATAATGCTCCTTCATATATTGCATTTGTACTTATATAAGAATCTATTAAATCACTTATATGATCAGGAAGCTTTATAATCCGTGTAACTCCTTTTTTAGATGGAAAGTTAATACAGAAATTATTATTTATATCAAGCATAATATATTCTACATTAAGGCTGCTTATCTCACTGCTTGTAAGTCCACACTTTATTATAAGTGAAAATATTATAAATGCCATATCATTGTTATCTTTTTTAGCCTGTTCAAGAATGTAATTTAATTCATTAACTGTCGGAAGCATCTCTTCTTTTATAGTTTTATCAATGTCAGGAAGTGAAATATCATTAAAATAGTTAAAATATTCATAACCTTTTTCATTCATTATAAATCTGATATATTCGCAAATTGTTCTCATTACCGATATTCTCATCTGAGCAGTCGTATACGAAAGTCTTCCTGATTCTAGTTTTTCTTTTATATAATCTGTATATTTTGAAACAGCTTCTCTATTTATTTTTAAAGGATCTCTTCCTGTAAGCTTAGAAAAATTCTTTATAACAGCAAAATACTCTTTTTGTGTCCTGTCAGATAATTTTGTTCTGAAAAATATCC
>ERZ791826.1563-NODE-1563-length-12875-cov-3.317785_pt1 | contig 12875 bp, 9 predicted proteins | sample MGYA00510297_ERZ791826 | MGnify/ENA primary metagenome ERZ791826 (study PRJEB30046, sample SAMN00792004) | human gut metagenome | study: EMG produced TPA metagenomics assembly of the A metagenome-wide association study of gut microbiota in type 2... | reverse complement strand
ACCAATACCAATACCAATACCAATACCAATACCAATACCAATACCAATACCAATAAAATGTTACCCGTATACGACGGCTTCTTTCAAGTGGCAATTCCGGCTATTAATGCATTTTTAGAAAAAAACATCCATGATGGCATATTTTTTATGGATGAGCTTGGTTATCTTGAAACAAGCTGTAAAGATTTTCAAAAAGCGGTATTTATGCTTTTAGACAAATCAAGGGTAGTTGCAGCCGTAAGAAAACAGCATACTGATTTTCTTGATAAAATAACACAGCGTAAAGATATTTTATTAATCGATATTGATGATTTTATGGCAGATATTGCTTGTATTATCATGGCTTCCGGTGCATCTAAAAGATTTGGTTCTAATAAACTTCTTGAAACAATGCCTTTTAAAAATAATATTACTTTGATTGAAAATGCCATTAACATAAGCAGTTATGCACCATTTTGTAAACGCATTGTTGTAACTGTCCACAAACAAATTGCCGATTTGTGCAAAACTTTATCAGTACCATGCATATTACATGATATGCCCGACCGCAATGATTCAATAAGAATTGGAGTAGAAAATATAAAAAAGCTATATGTCAATGATAAAATAAATACACGTCTGCCATCAGGAATAATATTTCTGCCTTCCGACCAGCCTCTTATTTCTCCAATGAGCATGCAGCTTATGTGCCTTGCATTTTCATATTATAAAGATAAAATATGCAGATTATCATATAACAATACAGGTGGTTCTCCAGTTATATTTCCTTCAATTTATTTTGATGAATTAATGCGGCTTCCCGAAAAAAAAGGCGGCGGTTATATTATCCAAAAAAATTCCGGACAGGTTATACTTGTTCCTGCCCGGAATGAAATTGAAATGTATGATATTGATACTAAAGAAGATTTAGTAAAATTTAAACAAGTCACACCTTATTAAATTACGCTTTATCTTTAGGTAGAATTATATTCAGTATTATAGCCATCAATGCAGCCGGAACAATACCTGAACCACCAAATATAAGACTTACAAATTCAGGTGTATGTGCAAGAATTGCTGAATTAGCACCTATTCCATAACCTACTCCAAGTGCAACCGATACTATTGTAAGATTTCTAGGAGTTAAAGCTTCTCTTGTTATAAGCTGGATACCACTTACAATAATAGATGAAAACATCATAACGGCTGCTCCGCCAAGAACTGACTGTGGCATAATTGAGATAATGGCTCCAAGCTTTGGAAAAAGTCCACACAGTATAAGAAATACTGCACCAGCTGCCAAAGCTATCCTGTTTACAACCTTTGTCATTGCCACAAGTCCTACGTTCTGACTGAAAGAAGTATTAGGTAATACACCAAATAAGGCTGCAAGTGACGAACCGATACCATCACACATTACACCACCTGACAACTCCTTCGCTGTAGCTTCCCTGTCCATTCCGCCTTCTATAACGCCAGATATATCACCAACTGTCTCCACCGCTGTTACAATAAACATAACAAGCACCGGGGCAATGGCCCGCATATCAAATACCGGCTTTATAGGAAGAAATTCAGGAATATCAAACCATGCAGCCGATGCGACCTTATTCCAGTTTAATACCCATGACTTTGTATATTCAACACCATCTGCCGTAACAGCAGTATGTGGAAGTACAAATCCCATTATAAATGCTGCAATATAACCAACAATAATACCAATAAGTATTGATGATGAACTTAAATAACCATTTGTCCAATGCTTAAAAAATAATATTACAACAAGAACTAAAAATGCCAGAAACAGATTTTCCAATGAACCGAAATCCTTAGCACTGCTGCCACCGCCAAATGAACTTATACCTACTGATATAAGTGAAAGTCCTATTGATAATACAACTGTTCCTGTAACAACGGCTGGAAAGAATTTTCTCAATGGCTTTAAAAATGCCCCAAGCACCGTCTCAAACAGACCGCCTATAATGGACGCTCCCATTAAAGCCCCATATCCTATTATTCCGCCACCCATAACTTTGGCAACGCTTCCAAATACACCGATAAATCCTGAGCTTGTTCCCATTATAATAGGAACCTTGCCACCAACAGGTCCGATAGCAAACAGCTGAATTAAAGTAACAATACCTGCAATAATCATTGCATTCTGGAGAAGTGATATCTGAACTGCTTCATATTCACTTCCGGCACCAATGCCGCATGCTCCGGTAATTATAAGCAACGGTGTAAGATTGCCGACAAACATTGCCATTACATGCTGAAGTCCAAGCGGTATAGCCTGCTTTAAAGAAAGCTTACCGTCGAACTTATATGCCTCTTTTGAAAGTTCGATTTTCTTCATATATCCTCCATATATCCTTATGTATATTTACAGATATATATTATCATTTATCAACAATAAAAAATCAAGTAAAAAAGATAATTTATAAGATTTTCTTATTATGATAATCACATAATTTATTCAATATTTTTAAGTGCCTGCTCCATAGGAACATTTTTAATTCTCTTAAAATCAAATATTGTAACTATAAGATAACCAATTAATACAAATAAAAACATTTTCACATAACCTGCCGGTGTAACTTTAAATGCGAACCATCCACTGTATGTCTGTAACATTACCCTCCATACATAACTCATAACAGCAGAACCTAATATAACACTTAAAATATCTGATATCACAACAATTATTGAAGTTGATATAAGATACAGTCCTGCAATCTCATTATTATCATAACCTAATATCTTTACCATCGATATAGCTGTCTCATTTTTTTCTATTATAAGCTTAGTCAGAAGATATATAAGCACTGCAGATAACAGTATACATAACACCTGAAAATATTCCATATATGCCCCCATTGAATGGTCAAGCTGATCCGCCATTTTTGTAATATCACGTATTGTAACTGTCGTTGCAATATTACGTTCAGGTATATCATCTATTTTAGTATCTGTAAGAAAACCGCTAAACTGTTCATTCTTTAATCCAAATATGTCTGCAAAGCTGTCAATCGGCATAAATATTGAAATACTCTGTGATTTATCATATGTACCCTTAACCTTAAATTCATATGTTTTATTCTCATATTTTGCATTAAGTGTTATAATATCACCGGTTTTTACATTATACTTATCTGCATATGATTCTGAAATATACACGTCATTCCTCTCTGATGCGGCTAAGTCATTAATCTTAACATATCTGCTGCCGTCTTCTATTCCATATACAGATACCTCCTCATCAATCTTATCACTCTTTCTTACAAGAGATGTCATGTCAAACTTTTCTGCATCCTTATTATCAGTTGTCATAACATTTCCATTATCATCAACATATGATTTAAGAACATATTGATAATTGGCAAACATCATGCTCCCGGTATTTTTCTTATAATAATCAAGAGTATCCGGCATACCTACTGCCATCGCAAGCATAACCATAATAAAGAATATTCCGATAAATAACATAAGATAATTCGCTTTATTCTGTAACATTATCCTGAGTCTGAAACGGCTCATAAAACTCCATTTTGGCAGACGTACTGCCCTTTTACGTTTCTTTTTTTTCAGATCGTGACGTAAAAACTGCAATGGCGTATGCTGTAACATACGGATTATGACATAAAGATTGACTATAAACATAATGATAACCGGAATAATTGTCGTCTTTATAAATGCATCCATATTCCATATTGTATGATATGCAGGAAGACTGTAGCTGTTATAATACATTGAAACAACTACATTTTTAAAAACAGTATATCCCAATATATTACCAACTATTGCTGCTAATAATGTTACTAATATGGGCATTGATATATAATGCCTTACAAGCTCTCCCTTTGTATAACCTGATGCCCGCAGCGTTCCTATAGCCGATGCTTCACTTGCAATTGTATTACTTATTGTAATTGCAAATATAAATGAAATTATTACAATTAAAATATCTAAAAGAACGCCGCCCATGGCTTTATCAGAGCCGATATCATCCTTTGCAAAATTAATCGCAGGATTAGCATACTTAGGTGTATAATCCTCAATAGAATTGCCTGAAAGAGCTGCATTCTTTCCAAGTGCTTCAAGAAATTCATCTGAAAACTCCTTCTGCTTTATATCATCAACCGGTTCATTATCATATTTCCATGCATATGTATAATGTATGCTCTGGCTTAAACGTTCAAATCCATCCTGTGTAACCATGGCAACATCAAACTGAAGTGCATCAAACATCAAATCTGTCGTCTTTTCATGGAGTGTTGAATAATTGACATATGCAATAAGACCTGTTACTTTATAGCTTTCATTTCCTACTTTAATAGTATCTCCTGTTTTTATACCAACATTATCAGCATGCATCCTGTCAATTGCAATCTCATTCTTATTCTTAGGATATTCTCCATCGCAAAGACTTGCAAGATTAATATCCTCTGTCTTAGTATATACACGTATTGTACCGTCTGCACTGCCATCATTATTATAGTCCTCATCTTCATTCCTATAAAAATTCTCATATAATGTAACAGAAGCAGCATCTGAATTATCCTGTATCGCTTCTATAAGCTTATCATCAGCTCTTTTATTTAATTCAAAATGTCCATCCTCCTGTTTATATTCTGTTATACTTTCATCTGCTGATGTAAGCATACTTTCATTTGCCACATACATACCTGATACAAAACCTATTGTAAGCATAAGAAATAAAAATACAACCATATATTTCTTCCAGTCGCCTGCAAGCTCTTTAGGTATCCTTTTTATCAGTGGATTCTTTATCTTTTTCATATAACTGCACTCCCTTACCATTCTAAATCTACTGCGGAAACCTTATTAGTATTAATCTCATTAGTACGAATCTCTCCATCGCGCAGCTTTATAATATGGTCAGCCATATTTCTTATAGCTTCATTGTGCGTAACCATAATTACTGTATTACCGTATTTTCTATTTACGTCTTCTATGAGCTTAAGAATTTCCTTAGATGTCTTATAATCAAGAGCTCCTGTTGGTTCATCACATAGAAGTATATCTGGATTCTTAACAATTGCACGTCCTATTGATACACGCTGCTGCTGACCTCCTGAAAGCTGGTTAGGAAGCTTATACCTATGCTCATACAGCCCCAGCGTGTGCAAAAGTTCATCTATATCCAGTGCATTATCAGAAAGATATGCTCCGACTTCAATATTTTCCTTTACATTTAAGTTAGCAATAAGATTATACATCTGAAATACATATCCAAGATGCTTTCTTCTGTAACGTGTGAGTTTCTTTTCATTCATGTCCTCAAGCTTATCACCATTAATACTTATATAGCCTGAATCTGCACTATCAATTCCACCTATAATATTAAGAAGTGTAGATTTACCGGAACCTGACGGTCCAAGTAAAACACAGAATTCTCCTTTGGCAACGGAAAAATTCATTCCGCACAGTACCTCCTGACGCATCTCACCGCTTCCATAACTCTTCTTAAGATTGACAATTTCAAGAAATTTCTTCTCTTCTTCTGACATATTTTATCCTCCATTTTTATTTGAATTTTTTATTTAATTTTTATCCGGCTCAACAGAATTATCTTAAAAACTTTCAATACCTTTTTACATACGCATTGCAGTTTCATTACGCATACTTTTGTAGTACAAAACATACTTTTATTAGTTATAGCTAACCCATAGCTGTTTTTTTAGGTCTTCCGCTCCTATTACGAAAGACCTTTTTAATCATTTCATAATCCCGTACCAGCCTGCAACAAGATAGTTCACACCTTTTGCTGCAAACGAAAGTGCTTCCTCTTCATTATCAATATGTGTAACCATAAATATAAACATATCAATCTGCGAATGTGACATCCAATGAATAATCTTTTTATCAACCATGGGAATATTATTAGCCTTACACATAGCTTCGCAAATATAAAGATTGTGTTCATCCATCCTGTTGACAAGCCCATCAGTCCAGTATTCCATCGTTGAGCCCTGCGCCTTAGTAAGCACTAAAAGTACTTCGTCCCTGTATCTGTACAACTCATGTACAAGCTGCACCGTACATTCATAATCAATATTACTGTCATGTCCCGGCTTAAAGCCATTGTCAGCCTCCCTGGTCTCAAGGATATAATGCTCTTTTATAATTGTATTGAGCCTGTTTACAAAGTCTGCCACAACCTCACAGAACAATTCATCTTTATCCTTAAAGAAAAAATACAATGCTCCTGTCGTAACTCCCGCCTTTGTACATATGCTTCTAAGTGATGCCTTTGTAAATCCCTTTTCCATAAATTCAGCCTTGGCACATTCTAACAGATGTTTTCTTGTCCCACTATTATTTTGCTTCTTCAATGCACTTATATACTCCCACCTGTTTAGTTTACATAACATTGTTATGTTAAATAACACTGTTATGTTACAATAATAATATATATTTGTCAACATGTTCGATAATTTTTAATTTAAAACACATTACATTATCTATGATAATAACATTCCTGACATTGTACCATTTTATTTTCTGTCTATTATTCCGTACTCTGTCAAACCCTTTAATGCAGCTGCTAAAACAGCATATGTTATAGATTTAATGACAATATAAATTAATTTACAAATTAATATTTCAAGTGATATACTGAATAAAAACTAATAATGATTGGAGATTAGTATGAATTTCAGACCATGTATTGATATACACAATGGACAGGTTAAACAGATTGTAGGCGGAAGCCTTATTGATATGGGGGATTATGCCAAAGAAAATTTTGTATCAGATAAAGATGGCGGCTACTATGCCACACTTTATAAAAATGCAGGACTTAAAGGCGGACATATAATTCTTCTTAATCCTAAAGATTCGCGGTATTATGAAGATGATGTATTACAGGCTAAGAAAGCTCTTGCAGCTTACAATAACGGGCTTATGATTGGCGGTGGCATTAATAATGAAAATGCATGTGAATTTCTGAAAGCCGGAGCTTCACATGTAATAGTAACCTCATATGTATTTAAAAACGGAGAAATATTATTTGATAATCTTGAAAGAATAAAAAAGGAAACAGGAAAAGAACATCTTGTTTTAGACCTAAGCTGCCGTAAAAAAGATGGTGACTACTATATTGTCACAGACAGATGGCAGAAATTCACTAATGTTAAAATAACAGGTAAGCTTATGAAAGAGCTCTCCTCTTACTGTGATGAGTATCTTATACATGCCGTTGACGTTGAAGGACAGGCTCATGGCATAGAATCAGGGCTTGTGCATATCCTCGATGAATACAATACAATACCTGTAACTTACGCCGGAGGTGTCGGAAGCTATGAAGACCTTACACTCCTTAAAGAACTGGGACATAATAAAATAGATGTTACCATAGGAAGTGCACTGGATTTATTCGGTGGGAAACTGGAATTTAAAAAGGTTCTGGATATCTGCCGCTCATAAATTGTGCTTTGTTGAAAATGGTGTGTAGAAGGTAGTTGAGGATTGCTTGTATTGTGAATTTTGAAACATATGGTGAGTTCTTAGATGCTCTTGGATGAGCCGGCATGATTTCATGGGCGATTGTGCGTCCCGCGCAATCGCCCATGCTTTATTTTTCAAAAGCATCAATTATTAAGCGGCGAAAGTATTATTTTCCCTTCTTTTCTTGTCCTTTTCATATCAATTATTCTCTGATTGGAAGAGCCTCTGAAATTAAGCATCATATCCTTTAACTGTTCATCAAACTTTCCATCAACGAGAATATCAATATTATCAAGAATCTCATCTGTCACTTCACAATATCTTTTTCCACCGGGAATCAGATCTTTATCGTATGTAAAGCCTGTAAACATCCATATAGTCTTACCCAGAAGCTCGGATTTTATACGTCTTATAAGCGGTATAAGCCCCTCCTGATTGCTTAATTCAAACGGTTCTCCTCCAAGAATGGTAATTCCATCATAGTAGCTTTTAGATAATTCTTTTATGATATCCTCTTCCATCTCATCATCATAAAGATAACCATAATTATAATCCCACGTCTGAGGCTGAAAACAGCCCTTACAGTGATTAGTACAGCCGGATACGAAGATACTTACACGTATTCCCTCTCCATTGGCACTGTCAGCCGTTATAATCTCTCCTATATGCATTGCTCCTCATTTCCAAATAACCGCATAGCTAAGCTGTTATTTTATTTCTGAAAATCTTATAGCCTTATTCTCCTAAAGTTCCATTAGATAAATGAAGTACTCTGTCCTTAATCTCCTGTGTTCTTCCCTGATTCCAGAACTGTGTTCCGATATATCCACAGGTTCTTCTTGCAACATTCATCTTATCCTGATTCCTGTTGCCACAATTAGGACATTCCCATATAAGCTTGCCATCATCATCAGTAATTATCTGAATCTGCCCTGTATATCCACATTCTTGACAGTAATCACTCTTAGTATTAAGCTCTGCATACATGATATTTTCATAGATATACTGCATTACAGATAATACAGCCGGAATATTATTAATCATATCCGGTACTTCAACATAGCTTATCGCACCACCAGGAGAAAGCTCCTGAAACTGTGATTCAAACTTAAGCTTATCAAATGCACTAATCTTTTCTGTGACATTAACATGATAACTGTTAGTAATATAATTCTTATCTGTGACTCCCGGTATCTTACCAAATCTTTTCTGTAAGCACTTAGCGAACTTATATGTTGTTGATTCAAGCGGTGTTCCGTAAAGACTGAAATCTATATTAGTCTCTTCTGCCCATTTCTTACACATATCATTAAGATAATGCATAACCTTAAGCGCAAATTCTGTTCCTTTAGAATCTGTATGTGATACTCCTGTCATATATCTTGTACATTCACAAAGTCCTGCATAACCAAGTGAAATAGTAGAATATCCTCCATATAACAGCTTATCAATTGTCTCACCCTTCTTAAGTCTTGCAAGTGCTCCATTCTGCCAGAGAATAGGTGCAACATCTGATGGAGTTCCCTTGAGTCTGTAATGTCTGCACATAAGTGCTCTCTTACATAACTCAAGTCTGTCTTCTAATATCTTCCAGAACTTATCCATATCCTTGCCTGATGAACATGCTGCATCCACAAGATTAACTGTAACAACACCCTGATTAAATCTGCCATAAAACTTAGGTTTATCATTCTCATCCTTATATACCGTAAGGAAAGAACGACATCCCATACAAGGATAACAATTGCCATCCTTTAACTTCTTCATAATCTTTTCTGATATATAATCAGGAACCATTCTCTTAGCTGTACATTCTGCTGCAAGCTTAGTAAGATGCCAGTACTTAGAACCCTCCGTAATATTATCTTCTTCAAGTACATATATAAGCTTAGGAAATGCCGGTGTTATCCATACACCCTTTTCATTCTTAACGCCCTGTATTCTCTGACGTAATACTTCCTCGGTAACAAGTGCAAGGTCATCTCTTGTCTGGCCTTCAGGAACCTCGTCAAGATACATAAATACAGTGACAAAAGGAGCCTGTCCATTAGTAGTCATAAGAGTAATTACCTGATACTGTATCATCTGCACACCATTTTTAATCTCTTCACGTACCCTTAATTCGGCAACTTCCTTTACCTTTTCCTCAGTATATTCTATACCTGTCTTATCAAACTCTTCTCTTACTTTTCTTGTAAACTTCTCCCTGCTTATCTGTACAAATGGAGCCAGATGTGCAAGTGATATACTCTGTCCGCCATACTGTGAACTCGCTATCTGTGCAATCGCCTGTGTTGCAATATTACATGCTGTAGAGAAACTGTGTGGCTTTTCAAGCATGGTCTCACTTATTACCGTACCATTCTGTAACATATCCTCAAGATTAACAAGACAGCAGTTATGCATATGCTGTGCAAAATAGTCTGCATCATGGAAATGTATAAGTCCCTGTTCATGTGCATCAACTATATCCTGTGGCAGAAGAAATCTTCTTGTAATATCCTTACTTACCTCACCAGCCATATAATCTCTTTGTACACTGTTGACTGTAGGATTCTTGTTGGAATTTTCCTGTTTTACCTCTTCATTATTACACTCTAAAAGACTTAAAATCTGTTCGTCCGTAGAATTAGACTTACGGACAAGTGCCCTTTTATACCTATATGTAATATACTTTCTTGCAACAGAAAATGCTCTCATATTCATAATCTGATTTTCTACAAGATCCTGTATCTCTTCAACGCTAAGTGATCTGTTCATTTCCTGACATATATCTTCAACATTCTTAGATATCTTTGCAATCTGTTCTTCTGACAATCTTTCATTATGAACAACCTCTTTATTAGCTTTAGCAACCGCTGCCATAATCTTTGCTATATCAAAGGTAACTTCTGACCCGCTTCTTTTAATTATCTTCATTAAAACATCTCCTAATACACACCTTAAATTTCGTAAACTTTTTATAAACAAGATAGATTGTACAACATATAGTATTTTAAGTCAATACTGATACACTACATATAGTTATAAAATAGTATTATTATCTTTACATGAAATACCTCTGTAGCTTTCTGTTCTGCCCTGTAAAAGACTTTTTTATTACAGTAATATTAATCTATACGTCGTATAGAAAAGACATTTTACAATTAATTCTGCCTTATACACAACGAGAAAGTAATGGTCTTAAATAAAGAGCCATTACTTTCCCAAATAAAAATATATTAATATTAATAACTGTATACAAAACAGTAAACAATACTCAGATATTATCAAAATCAGATATCTTTATAGTTTCATTACCTCTCATCTTTAGACACATCTCAATAAATGAAGCAAAAATCACAGAACAGTTAATCTCATATTCTGCCCACTGTGACGATTCCCCCAGTTTATCAAAAGTAATTACAGCTTTGATATCATCAACAGTACCAATAATGCATTGTAATGTTGAAAATACACCTCTGCTCCTCATTATCCTGCAAAACTCCGGTGCTGAATTATAATAAGTTGCCACAAAACCTATCTGAATATACTTCTGCCCCTTAAGTATCTTTTTAAACTCAGGACTTTTAGCATACATCGCATCGTTAGAATTTTCAAGTATTTTTCCATATGTATACACTTTTTTTAAGTCTTTGCCGCCAAAGATATTGATACTGTCAAGTTTATATGTATCATGCATATGCTTAAAACATTCTGCTACAGCCTCTCTTGGCGAACTGCACATCTTCTGCATTACCTCCGCCATAAATTCAATCTCTTTAATCTGACGTCCGCCTGTCTGCTTATTCGATATATTCTTACAAAGCGACTCTTCATATGATTCTCTGTGAAGTTCATCCCTGAAAAATACATATCTGTCTCTACCTTTCTCCTTAGCCAGATATAAACAATAATCAGCCTTTTTAAACAAATCCTCATAATCTGTTCCATTATTAGGATATATAGATGCACCAATTGATGTAGTTATATGTGTCTTTTCAAAATCATTTGCAAATTCCCACTTAATCTGTGTCCTTATTGAGCGCAGGCGTCCACGTAATATCGTATCATCATTAATCCCATTAAAGACTATCATAAACTCATCTCCGCCAATACGTCCTACAACACCATCATCACCTATAAGGCTTCTTAATCTGTTACCAACCCTGTTAAGTATCTTATCTCCAAAAAGATGTCCAAATGTATCATTGACTTCTTTAAAATGGTCTATATCAAGAATCACAATTGTAACCCTGTTCTTTTTTTCTTCCTTTACGAGGTTCTTGGCATACTCAGTAATTGTTTTCTTGTTATATACACCTGTAAGTGAATCACAATGAAGCTCTTCAATAAGCTCTGTGCTTATCTTTTGCGTACTGTCCTCAGCTAACATTCTTCCTACAATTATATGTTTATTATCATTGCTTACCTGTCTTCCTTCAAATCTTAACTTTTCATATATCTCATTCTTAGTTCTTATATTGGAATTAACAGTTACTGAAAACTCTGCTTTATAGCTCTTAATATCATTAATTAACTCATTAAATATTATAATATCATCATCTGTTACCATCTTATTGTCAATGATATACTGCCTCCACTCATCTATATCCATATTATAGACTGTAACCTTTTGCAGTGTCTCATATCTGTACATGCAGAATATATTAGTATTCTTATCATATGCAAATGTATACTCTTCATTAATTGCAAATACAGTTCTAAGATTAGCTGCGTCTGCCTTAAGAAGCTTATTACTCTCCTCTAATGCTTCAACATCTATAAGCTCAATATTAAACCAGTACTCCCCATTCTCAATATTCTTATAATTGTCAGTTGATGCAGCATCACTATATATCTTTAGCAGATTAAATCTGTATGTTCCATCTTTAAAACGGAATCTGAATATTTTACTTATCGGATCTCCTTTAAAAGAATTACAGAATTGCTTTAATTCATCTAATTCATCACTATATACATAGTCTGTTATCTTTATAAAACGTATATATTCAAAATAATCACTAAATGCCCTGTTGGTACAAATGCTAAATATTCTTTATCAACAGCCGCAATTCTTTTATTGAGCTTATTTTGTAAAATATACTCCTCCAGCTTCAAGCTTTCCTTATCATCCGCTATATTATCCGCCATACAAAAAGCCCCCATTCATAACCATTTCTTACTTTTTAATTATGCACAAAAATATACTCATAATTATACTTTAATACGACATATTAAACAAGTTTTTTTATAATTTTATCATTAAAATTTTAACATATTGTATATTATGTACCATAACACTTTAGTACTAATTGCTTTATTGATATTTTATTTCATATATTTTCATGCTATAATTACATCTCGTCAGGGAAACAGTTATAATTTCTTACTAATTTTAGAAGGAGTCATTACATAATGGAAAGAGTTAAATATGATAAGGTTGA
>ERZ791826.1542-NODE-1542-length-13068-cov-3.504111_pt1 | contig 13068 bp, 9 predicted proteins | sample MGYA00510297_ERZ791826 | MGnify/ENA primary metagenome ERZ791826 (study PRJEB30046, sample SAMN00792004) | human gut metagenome | study: EMG produced TPA metagenomics assembly of the A metagenome-wide association study of gut microbiota in type 2... | reverse complement strand
ATCGGCACTTGTGTTCGTCCGTTTTCATCAACAAACGGCTGTGCGTCTGGGAATATTACGTCTGTGCTGTCTACTTTTACCGTAACAGCATTACCTGTTTCAACCGTAAGCTTTTTCGGTTTTGCAGTTAGTGCTGTTGTTTCGCTCGGCTCAACCGTAGCAGTCGGCTCTTTGGTTGGCACTGTCGTTGGTGGTACTGTTGCAGTTGGAACGGTAGCAGTAGGTTTTGTTGTACTTTCCGGTGTTGCAGTTGGCTCAACTTCTTCAACTTTGTTCCAACCGATTAACTCTCTGTTTGAATTTATCAATTCATAAAATGCAGGCAATTCATATTCTGAAATTCCGAAAGAAAGAATACGATTTTTAATATCTGAATTATTGACTTCAATCTTATTTTCACTAAGTCTATCAGAAACTAAAATTGCGTTTGAACCTATTTGCGCATTTCCGTTGATTGTTACTTTTTCTAAAAACGGACACCAATCAAAAGCATCATCTTCTATTTTTTTGACGTTTTTAGGAATTGTAATATCTTTTAATGTCGACAAATAAAATGCTGCCTCTCCTATTTGGGTTAAGGAATTTGGTAATTCGACCGTATCAATATCACAATATGTAAATGCACGTTTACCTATTGCGGTTATTCCATCGGGAACTATTGGATTTTTGTCTGTTCCGATATATCTAAGTATGGTATTTTCGGCTGTTGCAAATCCTTTATAGTTACCCATACTTTTATCTGTTTTGCCTTTTAAATATTTTAAATCACACCAATTAGAATTTTGAACTTTATTGTATATATTAACCGTCATATCTGAATTGAATGTTATTTCATCTCCGTGAAAATAACAGTTAGTACAATTAAGCATAGTATCGGGAATGTTTATTTCCTTTATATCTGTCTGTGGAAACCAATAACAATATTTTTTGTCTTTTTCGCATTCGATGTTGTTTGACATATGAACCTTGTCAAGATTGCCACAATCAGTGAAAGCCGTAACGTCCATATGCGTTACAGTGTCAGGAATATTTAAATTACCCGAAAGAGTTGTTTCAGAAAAAGCATATCTGCCGATTGATTGAAGACCATCATTTAAATCTAATGTTGATAATTTGCTACATTCGCTAAAAGCCTCATCATCTATAATTTCTATAGTTGACGGTAATGTAATTTTTTCAAGATTATTGCAGCCTTTTAAAAATTGATAAGGAATTTCGGTTACTCCTTCTTTTATTTCAACTTCTTTTAGCTTATTTAAATTTACAAGTTCTCCGGAGATAATCATATTGATATCTACATTATCATTAATGATTAGTTTAGTTATAGGTGCCGCATCTTTTGCCCATGACGGAGTTAAACCTTTTAGGGTTGTATTCTCGGGTATCTCACATATGCCTGTTGTTCCTACATATGCAAGAATATTATTTGTGCCTTTTTTGTAAGCAAATTGACCGTCTGTAATTGTTGTATCATCTGAATAATCAGCAAGCACAAACTGTGTTGCTGATAATATTATTGCAAATATACTTATTATTGAAACAATTTTTTTCATAATTCTACCTCTTTAAAACTGCATTTAATTTTACATTGAATATTCTTTATTGTACTATTATATTATTGCATAATTTTATACGATAACTGATAATAATCAGCAGAAGTGCTTCCTGTCGAAACACTATTAACCGATATGATTTTTTCGCCTTGATATGTAGGGTCGCAATATATTACCATATCTGTATTTTTTGGTATTGTATATACTGTTGTAGAGTTCCAATTCACAACTGTATCTTTAACATCAGCAGACCATAATGTTAAATATTTTGCTTTTCCGCCATTTGCTTTTTCGCCTCTTTCAAGCTTTGCTTGGTCAGATAAACTGCGATTTCTAATTTCTATTTTATATATTTTTGAATCAGTACCCCAATAATCCATACAAAAAGCATCTACATCCCATGCATCGGTTAAATAAAATTCTGTATTATTTAATTCACGATAATTATTGCCTTGCGTGTATTGGTCTCCTTGTATCCCGTTATACGCATCGTTTATTGAACCATTAACATCATCTTCGTATCCATTAATAGGTTCAACATTAATCATACCATATCCATCTACAGCAGATGTAAAATAGACCATTACATAAAAAGAAATAAAATCAGCTGTTTTTTGATAATCACTTGTTCGGATATCGACGTAGGTGCTATTTTCGTTGTTAGAAGATGTATATGTTCTTAGTGCAGTTGGAGTAGTATTTTTCTTGGTATGACTCCATAATTTCATAGCAATTTTAGATGTGCCCGTAACAGTTATTCTAAATTGACCATTCTTATCTGTTGATCCTACATAGGAATCTGGTAAATAAACTTCATAAACAGCATATTTCCCAGAAGTAGATGACTCTTTTAATCTAAAGCTACTATCTGATATTCTTAGTTCAGAGGCTTTGTTTTGAATATCCGATATGCTAACAGAAGGTAATGACATTTCAGATGGAGCGTAGAAATCACTTTCTGTATATGTTTCTATTGTTAAATTATAGATGTTATCGCCATAATCTTTAGAAAAGAATCCGGCATATTGTCGGTTATCGCTAATTGTAAATACTCTATAGATATTTCCGGCAGGTAGAGAATTACAATAATCCTTAAATTCATTTGCATGTATTGGGGTGTATTTAGCTATTTGTGGATTTACAATGATTTTCCCATCATCATCGGTAGTTTCACCACATCGTAAATCATTTGTATTGGCAATAAGTACAATATCGTTATTGTTTTCGCTAGGATTTGTTACATATGAAGGCATTTCAGCATCTTCTTTTTTTACACAAACGATTCGTTTATAATTAGTGGTTTGACCATCAATAACTTCTGTTAATTCAACATCATATTGACCTTTTTCATCAAGAACAGGAGAATAAAAACTTTCTTCAGTTAATAAACTATTATACACTATATTTCCGTCGTTTAAATCGGTTATGGTTAAAGAAACTTTATCCATATCCTCAAGTTTCTTCATATATACAATATCAAGTGATAATTCCGAAAAATCATTTGTATAACCAGTCATTTTCATAGGAAAATTCTCGTATATTGCCGGTGCAGTGTCGCCTAATGCCTCCTTATTCCAATGCTCTGCATCTAAATCACTTTGAGTGATATTGATAATATTGTTATTCTCATCAGCATAAGAATAAACAATTTCGTTATCACTGTCAGCAGCAATAGCATTGATTCCGATTGCTGAAGTTGCCATAACCGCAGCCAATCCTAACGTGATAAATTTTTTTGTTTCATAACAAAACCGCCTTTCTTTTTATAATACTGTATTCATTTCAACAAAACAAAGTTCTTATAATGTGTTTGACAAACTATGACGATTTGTTATATAATAACACACATAAGAGGTACTCAATATAACTTAATGTATGCTGACCCGCAAAGATTAAGAGCATTGGTATCTCTTTATTTTATTTTAAAATAAAGTCAGTATTATATTTTGTTTTTTGTGTTGGCAATGTTCTTTTATATTTCAAGCTATTTTCATATCATATAAAATTTATAATATTTATTAATGATAAGCTTATTGAACTGATAATATGAATAGTTATAATATATTTAAACATCAACAACATTTTCTTAATTTGTAACCCCCCAATAACAAATGATTACAATTAAATTCTACCCAGTAAAATTATGTTTGTCAACATTTTCTGACTAAGTGGTAGCTTAATCCGTAAACTTGGTAGCAAATAATGTCAGTATTTCAATAGACAGTAAATTAAAATGATTAAAAATATCGAATCGCAAAATATTTAAGAACATAAAAAAACGGAACAAGATAACTTGTTCCGTTTATGGCTCCTCCAGTGCGGAGCCATTTTGAAGGACACTCTTTTGATAGTGTTACTATTTATTTACTTTTACATTAGGTACATTCAAGTAAACGATTACATTTTCTTGATTTACTATTATTTTATTTACTATAAGATACACCAACTCTTTTAAGTAAGGAGCTGACCTCTCTTTTAACATTTTTCTGAAGTTTATCAAAAATAAACCTATTTCTTGTTCAGATAAACTTTTACGTTTTTCTTTTGCCAAATTTTCAATTTGTAATTGAATTTCGGCTTTCTGTTGTTCTAATGATGTAAGTTTCTCTATCAATGTTGAAGAACTGGCTATTGTAATAACGTCTGCAATTCTAAAAAGTTCTTTATCTATATTTCTTACTTCTTTTTTCAGAACCTCTATTTCTGATTGATGAGAATTTTCTACACGTTCCAAACACAATTTATAAATACAATGTTGTTGTTTATGACTGAGATGTGATATATAGTTATCTACAATTTTCAATACATACTCTTCTAACCAATCACGATTTACACAATGATTTTTGCATTTATAGTTAGAATTTCGTTTTCGACAACATATATAGGATAAATACACATTTCCTCTGCTATTGGTTGTTCGCTTGCCGACATAGCTCCCTCCACATTCACCGCATTGAACCTTACCGGAAAGCAAGTATTCTTCTTTAGCACGATTAGTATGGGCATTTTTTCTACTGTTCAAGATTATTTGAACAGTGTTCCAATCTTCTTTTGATATAATCTCTGGAATCATATTTTCTACTTTTATTATTTCACTTTCAGGTTTATACTTATGGCGTGAACGTGCTCCAGTAAATTCATCTCTACTTTCCATCTTGTTATAGACAAAAGTTCCTGTATATTTTTCATTTCTCAAAATTTCATACAGTGAATTACGAGTAAACATTCTTTTACGCTTAGTACGATAACCCAATGAATTAATTCCCGCTATAATATCAGTGTATGATTTTCCCTCAAGAAACCACTGATAAATGAGTTTTACACCTTGTGCTTCAAATTCATTTATCTTGTAGAAATTTAATGCGTCCAGTTCATAGCCCAACGGTGGAGTTCCTCCGCAATGTTTTGCTTTCAAGGCATTTTCGGTTAAACCTTTCATTGTTTCACGAGCCAAATTCTTTGAATAAAACTCTGCCATTGATTCAATGATACCTTCCAGCAAACAACTTTCAGGCGTATCATCAAATTGTTCAGTAGTGCTAATCAGATATTTTTTGTTTTTTCTCAATTCCACACGATATGCTACACTATCCATTCTATTTCTGGCAAACCTGTCTAATTTATGTACTAAGACAAGTTGCCAACCTTTTTGTTTTTTTGAATCAGCTATCATTTGTTGAAATTGTTGTCTATCATCTCGCTTTGCACTTTGTGCCTCGTCGGCATAAATTTTATCAATTACAATATTATGCTCTTGAGCCCATTTTCTTATCAATCTTATTTGTGCGTCAATAGATTCACTTCTCTGATTGTCCGAAGAATATCGAGTATATATAACTGCATGAAGAACTACAACTTTCAATCTTTGTTTAATTTTTTCTAAATAGTTTTCTATCATAATCCACACTCCTTTTGAGTGTACATCTGATATATTCTATTGTCCCTACTCTTGTATACTATGAAGTATATCCTAAACTATCACTTTTGTCAACCATTATATTTGCTGTTTTCATTAATATTTCTGCCAAAAGTTTAGTAATTTCTTTTTCATATTGTCCTACTTCTTCAGAAATTTCATTTTCTTTTATCACTATTGTTCTTTCTACTTTCATTTTAGTTTTCCTCCTTTGAATTTTTGAAAAAGTGAGAATAGTCCGATAGACCATTCTCACTAATTCTTAATATTAGTATGTTGATGTAGTATAAGCGTCCTCATACATATCACCATTTATAATAAAAGTTTTTTCAACGGTTGTACACCATTCAGTACCGTCTACACCGCCACCATAAATATCAAAAGCAATTTTATGCCTTTTAGGCTCTTCTTTTGTTCCGCTTAACCATAAGTCCGTATATAGTTTACTTTCGTTTACAATGTTATTATAAGGGGCAGAGAATGTAGCAGATGTACTATTACTTGATACTTTATTCATATCAACCATACTACCTTGAATAAAATCACCGTCAAAGGTTTTTGATGTCCAACCAAGACGAGCGGTGGCTTTAGTCGGTGGTTTTGGTTTGTCCGATGGTGTTCGTGTTCCTAAGCGTTGAGAACAGGAATAGCTTTTCTGTGCAATGGTTTGCTCATAACTTATACTCGTTTTGATTTCTGCGTCAAGTCCATAACCGCTTTTTATTGGGTCAGGCGATAATTTAATACTGTCTACTTTTAATTTTGCCTTATATGTGTATGTGTGATAACAAGTGTGACTTTTTCCGTCAGTAGTTGAAACGGTGTGCTTTGTCTGTTCTTGCCAAACAATAGTATTTGTATCACTATCACAAATAGACGGGTCAATAGGCACTGTTTCTATTTCATCATCAGGTACTTCATCATTACTCGGAGGACGATTTTCATTATCAGGATTAGGTGTTTTAGTCGGAGTTTCAATAGGTGTATCAGGTCTGACGTATATTTCAAGTGTTTTATTCGGTGTATTTGGCGACAAATCTATGTTGACATATACTGATGTGTCTTCGATTATATTTTCGCTATTTGAGTCGTTTATGACTCTATATCGCTCATATATGTACTCTGTTTCCAAATTATCAATGATTGCTTTACCCGAATTATCCGCCAATACATATGTTTTGGTTATACTGTCAGACTCTCCAAAAGGTATTGATTCAGTATCTTCAAAAATCAATTCACCTGTGGTACTGTTTATAAATCTTTTTGTTACTGTTCCGTGCAAGTCCAATCCAAGCGACACCTTAAACGGAAACTTAAAATTATATCCGACTGCTCCGCCGTAACTGTAATACCACAAATCACCTTTTTGCTTATATTGTTGTCCTATACGAATAAGATTACTGTCGAGAGTATCACTTTCAACTGCGCCTGCCCACGTTCCCTCTTGATTAATTTCTCCAGCCTCAAAGTTTGGATAAACCATATTGTTTGGTATTTTTCCTTTTTCTAATATATCACCGTAACCAAAACTTTGACCGTAAATATATTTCGGGTCGTTACCCTCAACCACTTCCAAAGCTCCGTAATGCTCGTTAGAGCCGCCTTCATATCCCCACATAGAGAATATAACGGAGCTATATGGATAGCGTGCTTTAGGTAGTGGTTTATGTGGCATATATGGAAGATACGGCTCGTCACTCGAATTATCTTTATTATCTGTCAAATAAAATTTAGGACTGAATTTTATTTCAATTCGGCAAGTGTCACCGTCACGATATACACGATAACCTATATCGCCATTAAATAGTTTACTTGCCTTTTTATCATTGTCATCACCCTCCACATCAGCATCGATGTCAAACTTGAATTTCAAATCAGGTAAATCTTCATCTATATGGTCGTATATGTATTGACGTATATTTTCATCGGGAATATTTACAACATCAACACTTGCCACTACATATCGTTTATCTATATCACCCAACCATATTTTTGTAACATCACCATCTGATAATTCGTCACCATATATACTTTTCCAGATTGCGTTATTCTCGGGATTTTCGGCATTTACATATCGCCAAAATGGAATGTTTCCGCCCACTATTACAGAATTAACGTCAGTTGTTTCCATATCTCTGTTCCAAGACCAATCTACCTTTGTATATCCGTCAAGTTCATCTGCATTTACAATATAACTTGAGGCTATAGCAGAAAATATAACAGTCAAAATCATTGTTAAAAATATTATTGATTTTCTTTTCATATTCATTTTTCCTTTCTCTGTACTAAAAAAAGTGCATATTTAACTGCACTTGATTTTACTTTTATATTACTTTTTTGCAAATATTATTGCATTTTTCGCAATTATTTGATAACATATTTACGGGTTACCATAAACGGTAGGCGGTTAAGTCCTCATTTGGAGGGCATTTCCCTCCGGAAAGGAGGGTGATAGTCTATGTCTTACATAACATTACAAGATTTACTTCAGTTCTGTTTAGTAATTATAGCTCTTATCAGCTTGATATTTCAGTCAAGAAAATAGCCGCCCTGTCTCACAAACAAGCGGCTAAATTCTTTTAGTTTTCTTATTTCAAGGACACCGTCTACTGGTAACCCTTTTTATATTTTTATTATATCATATATGTATAATTTGTCAATACTGAATTTACAACATCATCACCAATTAAGCTCAATATCATTCTCCTCAAACTGATAATCTTTAGTATAATCTTTGTAACCTTGACCTTGTACCCATTCAAAATTAGTATGCATATTATTGAATGATACTTCAGGCTTATCTAATCTTTCTAACGAAAGCGGTTTATGACAGGTCACTTCAACATATGAAGTAAATGAATCTGATTCTTTTGGTTTTACTTCTATTCCTATGTTGTAAAGCAAATTAATACCAGAGTACGAATATTTACCGGGTTCTGTAATCGATATTTTTTTTCTGTTTGATAAATCATAATCTTTATCATTATCCCAATAAACAATTCCGACTACCCATCTTTGACTTTCAGGAAGATAATCAGGAACTGTAAGCGTTATTGTATCGCCGACATATTTGATTGACTGTAATACCAAATCTTCAAACATCATAGCTTTGGAGCGATTTAATTCATATTTTGAAATACTACCGCCGTTTGCCATTGCTCTATCATAACTTGCCTGTGAAATAACTTCGTGGTCTGAAATACTTACTTGATACTGTTCCGGAACGTCTGTTCTCAATGGCTCTGTCCAAGTAACTTTTCTTCCGAAATAGTCATATAGCGTTTCATCGGCATTAACTCTCTCGTTTTTATCAATTAATCTTACAAGTACCGATGACGCTTCTGCTCTCGTAAGCAAGCCGTCATCTCTGAAAGTGCCGTCATCATAACCGCTTAAAATACCTTTTGCATAAGCTTGAAGAACATACGGCTTATATTCTTCTTTCATTCTGTTATAATCTTTAAGTTTTGTAATGTAGGTTGAAGTATCGGCTACTGAATCTTCCTTGAGATATTCAACCGTACGAGTAATAACCTTAGCCATTTCACCACGATTACAAGGAATTCCTACAAGTTTGAACATTGTATCTTGTTCTGTTATTAAGCCCAGTTCAAATGCCTTATCAAGATACGGAATAGCCCACGAACTCCACTTACTGTTCCAAGTATTTTTAACTGTCGGTGCATTACTTTCGTTAAGCTCTCCGCATATTAAACAAACAACTGTTTTTATAAATTCTTCTTGTGTAATTTGATTATCAGGTCTGAACGTACCATCTTCATATCCTGAAAACGCATTAAGTTCAGAAATCTTATTTACATAGCTTGCATACCAAGCCGATTGGTTTACATCAGAGTAATCTGCCGCTAATGCAGAACTACAAGATATAAGCGTTACTGCAGATAGAAATGTTGCTAAAATTCTCTTTTTCATAATAAAATCCTCCTTTGTTCTATATCTTTTATTAACTATATTATACCATATTTGTGTTATTCTGTCAAGTTATTTTTTGAGTTTTTATCTTGTTTTTCGACTGATTTTGCTTTCTTTTTCTGACATATTCAATCATCTGTTCTTATGTTGTTTGAACTTAGTTTAAACGGAATATCAAAGCTTTTGGGAAGAATACTTCTAACAGTAACGGGTTGCATTCTTATTCTGCCGGTAATCGAATATTTAGCCGGTGATTTTTGTATATCTGTTTCATCAATGATTATCTGATATTGAAAACTTCCGTCATCGGCATATTTCTCATATTCATCATTCAATTTCATATCTTCGGTCAGATATGTTTTGAATTCTCTCTGTGCTTTCTGCGTATCCATAACAGAGTTATGCTGCACCCAATCCATATCTTGAACAGCCATAGTAACCGATATATTTAAAGCTCGAGATATATCGGTTTCTACACTTTCCTTAATCGTGAATATGTGATAATACTCCATTGTTATAAACAAGGCTATTCCAAAAATGAATATTGCAGTTATAAAACCAATGCCCGAAAAAGCTGGTTTTTTTAAGCTAAATGCGTTTTTCAAAACTCAATCCACCTCGATTATTCTTATTCCTTATTGCCTCTCTTAACTTGTATAGTTCTTTCCAAGCCTTTGTAATAGCCTCTTTTGTTTCTTCAAGATTTACACACTCAAGCTTACCCATATTGCAAAGTATAGCAATTTGATTAACATTTACACCGATGTGTCTAAGTTCAGATGTAAATTCTTTTATTTCTTTACTCGGCAATATATAAACGTGTGAATTTCGTATTGCACGTCTTACAAATTCACTTTTTGTAATCTTTAATAGTGCCGCCTTTTCCTCTATTATCTCGAGGTCCTCCTGTGCTACTCTCATTTTCAAAAATGCCGGATATTTTCCCACTTTAAATCAACTCCTCTTTTATTCAATCATATCTGTTTTTTGGGTTTGGGCTATGCCCAATTTTCACACAATTTTATATTGTGTTTTTGCCTTTGTACATACAAAGGCGTATCTTGCCATACCATTTTTAACTCAAAATTGAGTTAAAAAGCGGTCTGTAAAATAGCAGAAAATAAATAGATAAATTCACCGCTATTTTTGATTATTTAGTAAATTTATTATATTATTTTTAATATCATCAACAGACTTATCGGGATAAAAAGTCTTTATTTCTTGCCATACGTCCATACTTGCCTCAACATCTGAAGCAATTACATCTTGAGAAACAGTCGGCGGATAATATTTTGACAGAAATTTAGGCTTTATTATAAATGACTTTAGCTTTTGTGTCACTGACTTTCCATATCTCCCCTCAAAAACTTCAACTGCGTTAATTCTGTCAAGTTTATGGGCTTTTGAGAGTTCTCTAAGCTGTTGGGCTTTATGTTCGTCAAGATGATATCTGTATTCATCTATGATTTTAGCAATAAGCTCTTGCTCAAAGGAAGATAAGTAAGACATTTCAACTCCGGCACGCACCGAAATTTGTTTATTGTCAATAAACTTTTTTAATTGCGGTATCAGTATATCAATGCGTATAAGTCTTGCAATTGTGTTCTTTGATACACCGTATTTATCTCCAACTTCTTGTACTGTATTTAACTTTTTCCCCTGTGGGGAAAAAGTTTCAATATCCGCACCGTTACTGAACATTTCAAGGTTTTGTTCTATGTTTTTTATCAAATCCGAACGCTTACCTTGTCGCTTGTTTACTGCTACATCAAGTGCGTATATATGAGCCTGTTGAGATATTGACATTTCAGAAATGCTACGTTGATTAGTATTACTATCAAGCATTATCATCAATGCGTCATCATCAGTTAAATCGGTTAATACAATGCAAGGCACCGTTTCAAGCCCTATTGCTTTAGCGGCTTTATTACGGTTATGACCTGATAAAATTTGATATGTATTATCATCAAGCATCCTGATGAGCAATGGTGTAATAATTCCACAAGCTTTAATACTGTCTGCTAAATCTTCAAATCTTTCACCGCTATAAAGCTCAAAAGGGTGATTTGGAAAAGGTTTTAGTAAATCAACAGGCAAATGGACAATCTTGTTATTATCAAAGCTGATCGTTGGTATAGCCGCTTGTTTTTCTTTTTCCATTTTTTCAAATTGTTCAATCATTTTTGCATAATCTTTTTTTATTTGCATTGCTTTTAACCTCCTGACTCGTATATATCACTGTTTATCATATTTTGTAATACTATTCCTGAGGTAAGCGGAATATTGTATAATGTGCTTATCCAATATGCTTTTGGATTTTTAATTCTCTGAATTTTACGAGAATATGCAAGCAAGCATATTTCAAGTTTTTGTGCCGTTATTTGCCGAAATCTATTTACAACCGCATTATACTCAATAAAGTCACCCTCGATTTTGTATTTCGGACGATATACAGTCATAACTTCAGCCATAATATTTACAACTTCATCAACAATATCACGTTCAGCGTGATTAATGAGATAGTCATAATCAATTTGCTTTTTTATTTCATCTACTGTTTTTGTATATCTATCAATCCATTCTTCTTCAGTTTGAGTATCACTATTCTGTATATTATAATTATCTTGATTGATAGGATAGATATAATTAATATCAGTATTATTAATATTATTATAATTACATTTCGATTTTCGAAACTCTAGACTTTCGATTTCCGAAAGTCCTGACTTTCGATTTTCGAAAGTCTTGTTTTTCGATTCCCGAAAGTCTTGACTTTCGATTTCCGAAAGTCTTGTTTTTCGATTTTCGAAAGTCTTGACTTTCGATTCTTGAAAGTCTTGACTTTCAATTTCCGAAAGTTTTGTTGAACGTGCAGTATCTTCAAGCTCATAAAACTTTTTAAGATATATTATTGCAGGTTTGCCTTGTCCTTGTTTTACTCTTTCAATAAGTCCGATACCTTTTTCACTATCCAGTTCTGTAAGCATTTTTGTGGCTTTTTCTGTTCCGCAGCACATCTGCTCCATAACATCATTCGTAGTAAAGAAAATATATGCTCTGTTGTCATCATCAAGCCAACCGTTACGAATTGATAAACTCATTCGGTCAAGCATAAGACCGTAAAGTAGCTTAGCACTGTCGGATATTTTTTTGAAGTGAGGCGACGTTATAAGAATTTTTGGTATTCTGTAAAAAGTAAATTGCTCTGCCTCATTGCCATAAAAATAATCAAATTGCATATTCAACCCTCCTTAAAAAAGTTTGTATTTTCCGGAAATTAAGTAAGACGTGGGACGTCACATTATATCTTGAGATATACTCCGTCTTCATTGTGACCGAGCGGCGAATTACCGAAGTATCATTATTACCGATTTTCGAGTTGTGGCAAAGAGTTTCCCGCATTCTTTTTCTTCTTGTACATTGTTCGCAAATGCGTGTACAGCAGACGGCTCGTCGAAAATCTTGTTTACTTAATTACCTTTTCTTCAGTTTTATGTGATGTGTTCGATTATTCAAAAGGACACATTAGAAACGTCTGAAAGACATTTCTAATCTATCATTTTGATATAAAAGTTTGTAACAAAAAAGGGAGCAATAGTATCAGATGTACGCTTACATCGTTTACTATTACTCCCTAATTTTTCAAAACAAAAAAGGTGACTTACA
>ERZ791826.1538-NODE-1538-length-13084-cov-2.053726_pt1 | contig 13084 bp, 11 predicted proteins | sample MGYA00510297_ERZ791826 | MGnify/ENA primary metagenome ERZ791826 (study PRJEB30046, sample SAMN00792004) | human gut metagenome | study: EMG produced TPA metagenomics assembly of the A metagenome-wide association study of gut microbiota in type 2... | reverse complement strand
GAAATGACAAGCAATGCCAGAAATCCAGCAAGTGGATATCCATAGGAAATCGTGCCAGTCAGGAACAATACCAGACTCGCAATCTCACAAACCGGCAACAAAAAACGCAATACATGTGCAAATGCCGGGAGCTTGCCCTGTGCCACGTCCCCGCAGAAATCTTCAAACGCTTCCGCGTCAAACTTTTCTTTTTCCGCTTCCATCCTGCGTCCGGCTGTCTCAAACTCTACGGCAAATTCCGGTTTCCCCGAAAGCTCTTTGATTGCAGCATGTCGCTGCTCCCGCTCCGCTTCCTCGATATACCGCGTTGTGAGATGGTCTGCAAATGTCTGTTTTCCCTTCTCTGTATGACAGACAGAAATCATCTGATACAGAGAATTCTCTCCAAGCAAATCAATATCTGCGGCAACACAATCGTCCTCGCGCAGATACACAGTTCCTTTCTCTTCAAACTTCCGCCATCCATCGGTAAAACGATTGCAATACCGCCGGCAGACCTCCCATTTCTCCGTCAGCGACTCCTGTCGTTCCGCTACAACACTGTGCCATTTCACAAGTGCTACAAAGCCGATCAGGAACAACACACCGGCGATCACCAGAAGCGTCGCATATGATTTTTCTTTTTCAGTAATTCCAATGATCAAGCCCGCCGCACCGATTAAAAATGTCAGGATACGAAACGTGGAAATCCGGCTGAATAACCGGTCCGCCCGTTCCTTTTGGTTCTGATAATCCAGCGTCCACTGTTCAAACTGCTTTCGATTCTCACTTACTGTCATCATGCCCTTTTTCTTCCTCTTTTTCCTCTTTTTTTCTCGTGATTACCATCTTGAAAAAGATTGCTACAAACACGCCTGCCGCAATGATGCTCAGGATTCCTAATGTAGTTTTGTCTACGAAAACCAATGCTATTCCAACAAGCGCAATCAAAATCGCACAGGTAAGGAAATTCTTCTCGGATTCTTTTAAATTCTTCATTTTATATTACCCTCCGGTCTTTTTACTACAATCTAGTCTACCATATCCCACAGTGCAAGGCAAAGAAATAATTCTAAACTTTCTGTGAACCACAGATTTTCATTTGCTTTTTATTATTGCATGTATTAGAATAGTCTTTATATAATCGTGGTAAAATATAGATAATTATGGAAAAGGAGATTCAGACATGGGTAAGTTTTTTAAAGGTGTCGTAAAATTTTCAGTTGCCGCAGCCGCAGTTGGTGGTCTGTGCTATGCATTCAAGGACAAGATCAGAGAATCTAAGGTATATCAGGATAACAACGTTGATGAAAAGATCAACAAAGTAAAGACAACAATCAAGGACAAAATGCCAAAGATCTTTGATAACGAGGATGATATCGAAGAGGATGATCTGTTTGCAGATGATCTCGATCTTGAGAGGGAAGATGCAAACCGTGATTACGTGACGATCAATCCAGATGATTCCGAGAAGTCAGAGGAAGCAGCTGCTGAGGAGCCTGTAGAAGAAGCAAAGGCTGAAGATGCTGACGCGGAGTAATTGCTGAGAATCCGGGAAATAGTATGGATGCTGCAATCGGCATCTTGCTCTGATTAGCGGTCGTCAAAGTGCACCGCATAAATGCGTGCATTTTCCTCGTTGCCATAACAAACAAAAAGTTCGATGAGACGATTCATGTTTCATCGAACTTTTTATTTTTGTTGTAAAGCGTAAATCCATGTTATGTATTGGCTTTGCACACTTGATCTATCTGTCTATTTTGCTGTCCGGTCTACAGTTTCACCAGCTTGCGCATGTCTTCATAAAATCCCGGGGACGAAATATCCACGCATTCAGCGCCGGTGATTTCTGTCTCGCCCTCTGCATTCATTGCAGCAACCGCAAAGCTCATCGCAACCCGGTGATCCAAATGGCTGTCGATCACTGCGCCGTGAAGCGGTCTGCCACCGCGGATGATCATACCATCTTCGGTCGCCTCGATATCTGCGCCCATCTTCTTCAGATTATCTACCATCACATCAATCCGGTTGGATTCTTTTACCTTCAATTCTGCTGCATCTTTGATGATTGTCTCACCATCTGCAAAGCAGGCAAGAATCGCAATCGCCGGGATCTCGTCAATCAGAGTTGGAATCACTTCTCCGCCAACAACACAGCCTTTCAGATCCGAGGTGCGAACTGTCACATCAGCCGTCGGCTCTCCGATCTCGCCAGATGTCTTCTCAACTGTCACATCCGCTCCCATATCCGAAAGCACACGCAGGATACCATCTCGTGTCGGATTGATGCCTACATTTTTCACCGTTACACAGCTGTTCGGTGTAATCGCAGCCGCTACCAGAAAATATGTTGCCGAAGAAATGTCACCAGGCACAATTACTTTCTTTGCATACAGCTCGTCTGCTGGTTTTACATACACGCTCTTTCCTTCTGTACGGATATCCACGCCGAATTCTTCAAACATCAGCTCCGTATGGTTCCGACTTACTTCTGGTTCTGTCACAGATGTCTCGCCATCCGCATAAAGTCCTGCAAGCAGAATCGCTGATTTGACCTGTGCCGAAGCCACCGGCGAATCATAATGTATGCCATGCAAATTCGTTCCATGAATCTCAAGTGGTGTACAGTCATTTCCGCGTAAGCTCCGAATATCTGCACCCATCTGGGAAAGCGGCGTGATAATCCGCTTCATCGGACGTTTCTGAATCGACGCATCGCCATTGACCGTTGATACAAATGGCTGTGCCGCAAGGATTCCCGACATCAGACGTGTTGTCGTTCCGCTGTTTCCAACATCCAGAATCGAATCCGGTGCTTTCAAGCCTCTCAGGCCACGACCATGTACCAATACTTTGTCTCCGTTATTCTCGATCTCGACACCCATCTTACGAAAGCAGGCAATCGACGACAGGCAGTCAGCCCCTTGCAGGAATCCCTCTACCTCCGTGTTGCCCTTCGCAATCGAGCCAAGCATAATACTTCTGTGGGAAATGGACTTGTCTCCTGGTACTGTCACTTCGCCGGAGAGTCCATGAACTCTTGATAATTTCATAACCTTCTCTCTTTCTGCATGTCTAATATTATGTAATACGCATATTTAAGTCTTTTCAAATCCTGTATCTGTACACAGTTTTTGTTTTCATTTTCAAGTCTGAACGTCTCGCCATAAAAATCTACATCATTATAACACGGCTCATTTCCAGCAACAACCGATTTATGGATTGTTTTACACACATCCGCGGATTGTTTGCATATTAATTTACGTGTTATTTTGCCTCGATGCACATATAGGAATCCGGATTACAATCACGGATTACATTTCTTACACGGGGTATATCCCATGTTCTCTAACTCCTCCACCGTTCCCTCATAGATCTGCTTGTTTTTCTCCTTCATCTGGCTGACACTCGAACAAGTCGGACGATGAATCTTCTTCGTGTTTGTGTTCAAAATATAGGTCTGTGCCGTTTCATTTTTATTGTCCCCCATTAGTTCTGAATTCGGTGTTTGTTCCTGTATTTCAGATTCCCAGCTTGTTCCATCCGCATAGTTGATTCCGATTCCCGGCTGTACATTATAGCAGTACACATGAAAACAAATTCCAGCTCCCTCATCCTCGACAGACCATCCTTCCATCTCCACGCCGGAAGCAACCAGATTATCCCCTTCAAAAATCGGTGTCACCCGGTACAGCACATGATTTCCAGTCTCTTTTACATATGCATCTACCTTTTCCTCAAACGGAAGCATCCCATCCACATTCAGGTATCTTGTCCCGGTAATCAGGTTCTTCTCATTTGCATTTTCACCGGCAAGACAGTACGCAATCAGATGGCAGCGATTGTAGAGATAATTCCCGTCGATCAGATCATTATACTTCACCGTGTGCCAGCCGCTTGGACGAACATTTCCGATTGTGCCCCGTTCTTCCGCCGGCTGTAATTCCGGGCAGATATTCGCATACGCCTGCCCGCAGCGCCCAAGCGAATCCAGATCACTATATCGTTCAAACGCTTCCGTACTCTTCTTTTCTTCCTCTGTAAAATCCGGCATATTATTCTCAAGCTGGATATACGACATTCCGTCGTAAGCCGGAGTGTCAGCAAGCAAAACTGGAGTTCCCGTCTGGATTGCACGCGGAAGCCCATTCTCCGATTGTGCATCTGGCTGCGAGTCTTTATCTCGCGTGTCAGGATTCTCCGTTATATCCTGCGCTTCTATGGCAGCCGTGGTCGAATCATCCGCGGCGGGTTGCCCGGCTACACATCCCGCGAACGAAAGTGCGATGAGCAAACTAGCTACCATATATTTCAGCGTTATTATAATCTTTTTCACTGCTTGTTTCTCTCCATATTCACTGCATGTTCTTATCCATGTTCATTGCATGTTCTTCACTAATCTGTTTTATCTTATGTTGCATATATAATACTACATCCATTATACGTTCCTTATTCCATATGCACAAGCTATACTTGGGCTTTTCCTGCTCTCTGCTGCTCCCCACGCCCACCGCGTGGGTTTTCTTCCCAGAAATTTCCTCTCTACGCCCATTTCACCAACAAAAGTTTTCTCCCAATCTCACTAGTAACTCTCTATACTACATAAATGAACCACACGATTTCGAAAGGAGATCATCACATGAAAACTTTATTGCGTTTCTTACAGAACGGCAAAACCCAATTCCATGTTGCCGCCCTTGCTAAAGAATATTTAGATGCGCATTACTTCACACAGATATCCGACCGGGAAAATCTCACCGAGCTCGCCGCGGGCAGATACTACCTTGCCCCATTTTCTTCGATCGTGATTCCGTTCGTCAAAGGCGCACAGAGCACACAGGTGCGCATCGCCTGCGCCCATACGGATTTCCCGATGCTCAAGGTAAAGCCGAACCCGGAATTAAAAAAGCTGGGATATCTGCAAATAAACGTGGAACCATACGGTGGACTTATCAAGGAAACATGGTTTGACCGTCCGCTCGGACTCGCAGGAAAAGTTATCCTCAAGGGCGACACAAGCTTCCACCCGGAAGTCCGTCTATTCGATTCCCAAAAACCGGTTGCTATCATCCCGAACCTTGCTCCGCATCTGAAACGTGGCGGCAAAGAAGAAGAACTGGATGTACAGAAGGAACTGATTCCGATTGTAGATATGGTCTCGCCCGCAGCCGATTCCCATTTTCTGCTTTCTTATGTGGCAGAAAAACTAAACATCTCTCCAGATGATATTTTAGACTTCGATCTGTACCTGTACATCTGTGATGCACCAACGACCGTCGGTATGAATGATGCATTTGTGACAAGTCCACGTATCGACAATATCTCTTCAGTTTGTGCCATCCTAGAAGGACTGGCAAGCGCAGAGCCTTCCAATACACTCTGCATCGGCGCACTTTTTGATAATGAAGAAATCGGAAGCCGCTCCAAGCAAGGAGCTGACAGCACATTACTCTCCGATATCGTAAAACGCCTGGCTGCAGGCAGCCAGCTTTCACTGATTGAAGATGGATTTTATCTGTCCGTGGACGTCGCACATGCCACACATCCAAATTACAGCGAGAAATCCGACATTACCAATACAGTTCTGCTCGGAAAAGGTGCTGTCCTGAAATCAAGTGCCAGTCAACGTTATGTATGTGACAGTGAAGCTGGTGCCTGCATCATTGACCTGTGCAACACAAATGGAATTGCCCTGCAGCGCACCGTCAACCGTTCCGGCATGCCGGGCGGGCAGACTCTTGGTCCGATCGTATCCTCCTACCTGCCAATGCGCGCGTGTGATATCGGTATTCCGGTTCTTGCCATGCACTCTGCAAGCGAGCTGATGCACAAGGATGACTACACTGCTTTAGCTGATCTGATCGCTGCATTTTTCACGTCACCATAGCAAAAAAGGCTGCCACATCTGGCAGCCTTTTCATTTCCAATCAATCTGTTTTTACATTCAATCTAGTATTTATAGATCAACCGTTTCATCCAATCTTCAATGATGGAATCATTTGCGTTGGATATAACTTCCTTTGTATTGGCAGGATCATCCGTGATGATTCCGTCCACATCCAGTAGCAACAGATCCTTGATGTCCGACTCATTGTTTACCGTCCATGCGTAAATCTTCTTTCCCTTTGCGTGAATCCGACTTACCATGTTGTTACTAATATACGTATGTTTGATGCTGAATCCATCGATTCCCTGCATGCCTGCAAAATCGCCAAATGCCATCGTCATAATATAGAGCGTTGAGATATCCGGATCCAGTTCCTTTGCCTCGCGTAACGCCGCGACGCTCTGCGAGCCAAGCATGCACTGATCCACAAAATCATATTCATGCAACAGATCCACAATGCCCTGCACATAATTCTGATCAGTATCTGCCGGTTTTAACTCGATATTCAAGAATACATCATTTTCCTTGGCAAAAATCAGCACTTCCTCCAACGTCGGAATCCGCGTGCCATCATACGACCGGTCATACAGGCTTCCGACATCCAGTTTACGGATATAGTCATAATCTACTTCTCCGACCTTGTGCCTGACGTTCGCCGTCCGATTCAGGTTTTCATCATGCATAACCACATACACGCCATCCTTCGTCGTACATCTAATTCAATAATATCCGCCCCTGCCTCTACCGCTTTTTCAAACGCCGGCATCGTATTCTCCGGTGCATGTGCGTCATCCCCCCGATGTGCTGTCACGGACGCATTCGTCGGATATGCAATACGAAAGGACATGTAATTGTTGGTTGACAGATACACATAACAGCCATTCAGGATCAGACCGAACGCAACAATAGAAGCCAAAAATGTACGCTGCTTCTTCCGTGAACGGCTCAGAAGAATCTTCTCCTCCCGCTCCTGAATCTTATTTACATGGAGTTTCTTGAACTCCTCATAATCCATATCGCCTTCACGTTCATAGAAATGTGCGCAGATATATGCATGAATCAGCGGCGTTGCAACTATGACAATCAACACATAAAGAATCACCGTCGCGACACGGAAGATTGTATCAATCACTGTCACAACCGTTTTGTTCGGAATCAGGTTAAGTACAACCTTCGAGATTCCCGCTGCAAATGCACCTTCCAGCAGCACCGCAATGACGGCAATCGCCAGATTTAATGAAATGACACCGATCATCATAAGTAATACATGCCGTTTCATCGCCTGTTTACTCATACGGCGTGCCTGCTTATAATTGACCTTATACAGGACAAAATAGTTGAGCGTAAAAATTTCTTTGAAGAAGGTCAGACAGAGCACAAGGTAGATGGCAAGCCCCCCCATCACTCCGAACTTATAATTCTTCAGAAAATGTGTCAAAAATTCCGGCAGCTTCAAGCCGAGCAACGTGCCTGACAATGTCAGCGAATATGTGAATGGCAGAACAAACAATACATAACCAAGTGTGAGCAGATTCTTCGGTGTCAGACTCCGGCAGGCATTTCCGATTCCATGCAGCAGGATATCCATCGGATTCAGTTTTTCCCGCCGCACGGAGGCTTCCATACTGTAAATAATTCCCGACAGGTTAATAAGCAGGAAAAATGCAATCAGAATCAAAATCAGCAAAAATGTGACATAGGTAATCGGCGAACGCATATACCGGTAAATTGTTCCGGATGACAGATACGAAACGCCTGCGATATCCATGGACACATTCAGGAGTCCATACATCGCCGGTGTCAGAATTGCCAATGACAATACCCGGTAAACTATCTCAAAAAAAGCAATGGAGGAAAAGTTATACCGTAGCATCTTCACTGCCTGCTTCAAACGACTCATAACTTTTTCCTCCATTTCTTTGTTAATCTTTATACGATTATACCATCATATATCGTATTCTATTTTCTTATCAACGCCATACTCCAATTTTATAAAATCAACATAGCGTCTCCAAATGAGAAGAATCTGTACTTCTCCTCCACAGCAATCTTATATGCTTCAAGAATCTTCTCGCGGTCATACAATGCAGAAACCAGCATCAACAATGTGGATTCCGGCAAGTGGAAATTCGTAATCAGGCGGTCAACCACCTTGAATTTGTATCCCGGATAGATAAAAATATCCGTCCAGCCACTGCAGGCACGTACATGTCCTGTCTCATCTGCGACCGTCTCCAGCGTACGCGTACTCGTCGTACCAACCGAAACGACCTTGCCGCCATTTGCTTTCGTCTCATTGATTGTATTGGCAGCTTCCTCATCAATCACATAGAACTCACTATGCATATGATGTTCTAAAATATTCTCCACCTTCACCGGACGGAACGTACCAAGTCCGACATGCAAGGTCACTCTTGCAATCTTGATGCCTTTCTCTTTGATCTGCGCCAGAAGTTCCTTCGTAAAATGCAAGCCTGCCGTCGGTGCTGCTGCCGAACCGGTATGTGTTGCATAGACCGTCTGATAACGATCCTTGTCCTCCAGACGGTGTGTAATATACGGTGGAAGCGGCATCTGTCCAAGCTCATCCAACACTTCCTCAAAGATTCCTTCGTATTCAAAACGGATCAGACGATTGCCCTCTTCAACAATGTCGATGACCTCGCCGACCAATTTGCCTTCACCAAAGGAAATACGCGCACCTACACGTGCCTTTTTCCCCGGCTTTACCAGCGTCTCCCAGACCTTATCATCGTGGCGCTTCAACAGCAGCACCTCAATGGATGCCCCTGTATCTTCCTTGACGCCAATCAGTCTGGCTGGAATGACCTTTGTATCATTGATAACCAGACAATCACCCGGATTTAAGTATTCGATCACATCCGAGAAATGTCGGTGTTCGATTCCTCCAGTCGCACGGTTCAACACCATAAGCCGGGAATCGCTTCGCTTCAGGAGCGGATCCTGTGCGATCAGCTCCTGTGGCAATTCATAATTAAAATCACTTAATTTCATTTCGTTCATATTTATCTGCTCCATAAAATTCTGCACGCAGAACTATGCTATTATGCACGGATCTCGATGCCCATCTTCGAAAGCTCTGCAAGAAGCTTCTCTACGACTGGATTAACATCCGCATCCGTCAAAGTCTTTGTCTTGTCACGGAATACGAGAGAGTATGCAACAGACTTCTTACCCGGTGCCACCTGTGCGCCCTCGTAAACGTCGAACAGCTTGTAGCTCTCTAACATCTTGCCGCCACACTTCTTGATGACCTTCTCGATTTCGCCAACAAATACACTCTTATCTACAACCAGTGCCAGATCTCGTGTAACGCTTGGGAACTTCGCGATACCTTCGTACTTTCTGTCAAATGTCGTAAGCATTGTAACTGTCTGCATATCCAGAACTGCGACATAGACTTCCTTCTTCATGCCATAGTTTTCAACAACCTCCGGATGAAGCTGTCCGAGATAACCAACCGAAAGCTTGCCTTTCGTGATATTTGCCTGACGTCCCGGATGTAAGAATGGATGCTCAGATGTTGGCTCGTAGTTGATCTCCTTTGCAAATCCAAGCTTCTCTGTCAGCTCTTCAATCACACCCTTCAGATCAAAGAAATCGCCCTCGCCGAACATACCAAGTGTCAGCATCATACGCTCATCTGGAAGCTCTGTCAACGGAAGTGCCTTCGGCAGATATACATTTGCAAGCTCATACAGTCTCGCATGTTTATTTCTACGGTTATAGTTTGTAGAAAGGGATGTCAGCATACCATTTAACGGAAGCGTTCTCATGATAGAGAAGTCCTCGCCAAGTGGGTTCATGATCTGGATTGCCTTTCTATATACGGAATCCTGTGGGATGAGCAGCTTGTCAAATACCTTCGGACTCTCGAACGAATAATGCATAGCTCCAGAGAAACCATCGCCCTCGACAATATTTCTTACGATATCATTTACACGCTCTGCATAGCTCTTCTTACCTGCAGTGGACTCGCCGTGTGGCAGAGTCGTCGGAATATTTGCATAGCCATAGAAACGTGCTACTTCCTCTGCAAGATCTGCCATACATTTCAGATCCTGACGGAAAGTAGGGATTGTCAGCATATTTGTCTTCTCGTCATAACGAAGCTCCAGCTTCTTGAAGATGGAAAGCATAACGTCAGAAGAAATGTCTGTTCCGAGCAGCTTGTTCATCTTCTCCGGCTCAAACGGAAGTACAACCTCCTTGACCGGGTTTGGATATACATCCACCATACCGTCCACGACCTTACCACAGCCAAGTTCCTCGATCAGCTGGCAGGCACGGTTGATTGCCTGTTCTGCCAAGTTTGGATCAAGTCCCTTCACGAATTTTGCGGCTGCATCAGTAGCAAGACCGATTCGTTTTGTTGTGAGACGGATATTCGTACCGTCGAAGCAGGCTGCCTCGAACAGCAATGTCTTGATGTCATCCGTAACCATGGAATTTTCGCCACCCATGATACCGGCGATACCGATTTCCTTCTCGCCGTCACAGATCATCAGAACGTCTTTATCCATCTTACGTTCCTGACCGTCCAGTGTCACAAATGTATCACCGTCATTTGCACGTTTTACAACAATCTTCTTGCCTGCGATCGTATCTAAGTCATACGCGTGCATTGGCTGACCGTACTCTTCCATAACATAGTTTGTGATATCAACCAGATTGTTGATGGAACGGATTCCCTGCGAAGCCAGTCTCTCACGCATCCATTTTGGAGAAGGTCCGATCTTCAAATCTGTCACAACTCTGGCTGTGTAACGTGGGCACAAATCCGGCGCCTGCACATCCACGGTAATGTAATCATTGACATCGCCGCCACTGCCCTGTACTTTAATCTCCGGCTCGTGGAATTCCTTGTCAAAGGTTGCAGCAGCTTCTCTTGCCATACCGATCATAGAGAAACAATCCACACGGTTCGATGTGATCTCGTACTCTACAACAGAATCATGCAGACCAAGTGCTGCGATCGCATCGTCGCCCGGCTTTACACCTGACTCTTCCCCGAAAATGTAAATACCATACTCTGGTGCTTCCGGGTACAGATCTCTGGATGAACCAAGCTCTTCGATGGAGCACATCATACCATCACTCTCAATACCACGAAGCTTGCCCTTCTTAATCTTGATACCATCCTCCGGAAGCGGCTCGCCATCATGTCCGCCTGCAACCTTACCGCCATCTAAGACAACCGGTACGAGGTCGCCTTCCTTTACATTTGGGGCACCTGTCACAATCTGGATCGTCCCGGCACCGATATTTACCTGACAGATAATGAGCTTATCTGCATCCGGGTGCTTCTCGATCTTCTCGATCTTACCAACTACTATCTTCTCTAAGTTCTTATCTTTTTTCTCGTATCCTTCTACATGGGAACCGGACAGTGTCATCGCATCTACGAAATCCTGTACGTCCACGTCTAAATCAGGAACATATACTTTTAACCATGAAATCGGTGTATTCATCTTCTTACCTCCATCTTAGAACTGATTCAAAAATCTTGTGTCGTTTTCGTACAAGAGACGCATATCATCGATCTCGTACTTCAGAAGTGTGATACGCTCCAGTCCGATACCAAATGCGAATCCTGAATACTCTTCCGGATCAATGCCACACATTTCCAATACGTGTGGATGTACCATACCACAACCAAGAATCTCAATCCAGCCACTGCCCTTACATACACGACAGCCCTTGCCGCCACACTTGAAGCATGTGATATCTACCTCTGCAGAAGGCTCTGTAAATGGGAAATGGTGCGGACGGAACTTCGTCTTTGTCTTCTCACCGAAGAATTCCTTCGCGAACTGATCGAGTGTTCCCTTCAGATCTGCCATTGTGATTCCCTTGTCAACAACCAGTCCCTCAACCTGATGGAAAGATGGTGAATGAGTTGCATCTACTTCGTCAGAACGGAATACACGTCCCGGTGACAGAATACGGATTGGCAGCTTGCCCTGCTCCATGATTCTTGCCTGTACCGGTGATGTCTGCGTACGAAGCAGAATGTCCTTTGTGATATAGAATGTATCCTGCTCATCCTTTGCCGGATGGTTTGCAGGGATATTCAAAAGCTCAAAGTTGTATTTGTCATATTCGATTTCCGGTCCAGATACGATCTCATATCCCATACCGATAAATACACGCTCCAGATCTTCAAGCGCGATCTGGTTTGGATGTCTGTGTCCGTCGATCTTCTTCACACCCGGAAGTGTAACATCGATTGTCTCACGCTTCATCTTCTCTGCACGCAGGGCAGAATTGATGGATTTCATCTTCTCCTCGAGCTTTGCCTCGATGTTCGCACGTGTCTCATTTACCATCTGTCCAACCTTCGGACGATCCTCCGGAGCCACATCCTTCATACTCTTCAATACCTGGGTTAATTCACCCTTCTTACCAAGGATCGACACCTTGATATCATTCAAGAGGTTGATATCCTGTGCCTCGGCGATCTTGGAAAGTGCCTGTTCTTTGATGCTTTGCAACTTTTCTTTCATTTCCTGTTTTCCTCCATGTTATACCAATTTCAGATGATTGCAAACCAGAAACACATCATACGAGCGATTCATAATTACCATTTCTACGCAGACACGCTCTCGCTCGGTTCATCACGCAGTGGTACTAAATTCACGACGATAAATCCGTCGTTCATTAAGTACCAGCGTGCTTCAACGGTCTGCTTTAGAATTGGTAATTACGAATCACTCAATCCACATATTGGAACTGCAATCATCTGATATGTGTTTCTAACCAGTCATAAAAGGCAACAAAAAAACTTCGCCCTTGACTAGGGACGAAGTAATATCCGCGGTACCACCCTGATTCGACTATGACAGTCGCTCTCATTGTATGCGTAACGTGCATAACACGACGAATCCTACTTTCCACTGCACCACGACAATGGTATGTTCAAATCCGCGACTCCAGTGTGAAAATGAGATCTTCCTCTACTGAACAGGGCTTGCAGCCATGACCCCGTCTCTCTGTCAGGTCTTGAAAATCCTTGTTGCACCTTCAACGTCTTTCTATTTATTATGTTCTTGCAGGTGCATCATCATTCAGTAAATGCATCTATCAAAAAACATTTTAGCACAATAAATAACTGTGTCAACCCCGAAAATGTAAACTGCTGAATCCTATTTTAGGTGTTTATTTTCGTATCCCAAGTTTTAGCACAAGTGCCTCCTG
>ERZ791826.1536-NODE-1536-length-13087-cov-4.831952_pt1 | contig 13087 bp, 8 predicted proteins | sample MGYA00510297_ERZ791826 | MGnify/ENA primary metagenome ERZ791826 (study PRJEB30046, sample SAMN00792004) | human gut metagenome | study: EMG produced TPA metagenomics assembly of the A metagenome-wide association study of gut microbiota in type 2... | reverse complement strand
TTGATAAGAAAGAATATAGAAAAGGAAAAATAATTGGAAGAAAGGATTGCAGGTTCAAAAAGTAGTTGTATTTTTGTGCAGTGAAAATGGCGAAAGAAAACGTACGTTTTTTCGCTATTTTTCTTCTTATACCCATATACTTCTTATTAGCAATGACTTACATTGCAAAAAGTGCCTAAAGCCATATAAAAAAAGAGCTGTTTTCAACCGCTCGCCAAACTTCTTTACATCTTCATCAAAACAAAGATAATCAATCACCTATAAGATTAACTCCCTTTATTCACATTGGAGGGAAAAAACGGTAAAAACAGCAGGTTTCGTAATTTCATCTTGGAAAAGCTCCCCCTTCTGTTAAAGATATACAAAATACGGAGTATTGGTTGCTTAGCTCAATAACAGCTTCAAGACTTGCAAAACCTTACATTATTATGTATCTTTACATCAACGTCCGTCACAGACGGATCAAACAACTATAATACATTAATATTATGAAAGAAAAAATCGACTCCTCCGACATTCCCGCCTCCTATCTGCTCTGCATGAAACAAGATTGCCCCAAAGCCACTACTTGCTTGAGGAGAATCGCAGAACAACAGATCGGCGACGAAGTCAAACTGTGGCACGTCATCAGCCCTAAATACCAAGAGAAGCAAACCGACCGATGTGCTTATTTCCGCCCTGCCGATAAACTGACCTATGCGCTCGGTTTCATCGGGATGCTGGACCGGATGCCCTACAAACTGATGCAGGAAGCCATTTGCAAGCTGATGAGACGGTTCGGACGCAGGACTTACTACCGCGTGCGAAAAGGCGAACGCCCGCTCTCGCCGGACGAACAAAAAAGCATGTTGAACATACTGAAACAGTGCGGTATCAACGATCCCGGAAAGTTCGATGCCTACTTCGAGGCATACGACTGGCAAGTTCACATGACGCAACTTGCCTACGTATTGGTTGTACCATACCTATGTAACGACCGTTTCCTCGGCATGAAACGGTTGTGCCAAGCTTATGTAACAGGCGTTTCCTACTCAGGAAACAGTTGTGCCAAGCCGATGTAATTGTTTTGGCACAGCCGGAGCAGCAAACAGACCCTTGCGGGAACAAGTCCAAGACTCGACGCCGAACAGATTCCGGACAGAAGCGAATGGGAAACGGAAACATAAAAAAGAAGCCTCTCTTCACAGAGAGGCTTCTTTTTTATACCGAAAATAACCAATAAAAACTTTTCGATATAGTTAATCATCTTATATGCTTACATAATTGACAAAAGGTTTTGATATAGCGATTATACTAATAGTGTTACTTTCTTAATGACATTGCAAAGATACGGGTACTTCCCACCTCCTACAATACCTATATGTGAGTAAAAAAACGTCTTTTACTACCTAATCAAGGTGATATTCAGGCGCAATACCTACAAATGGGTAACATCGGAACCTTTTTACCTACTAATTGCGATTGCACACCGTTGACAGCCCCTCTAATTTTGCCAAAAATTAAAAAACGCAATGAAAAGGTTAACTAATTTATTAGCAATCACTCTACTCACCTCTTGTATAACGGCTTTTGCACAGGAACAAGAAGAAACAACAACAGAAAAATCCGCAGTGGAACAATCCGCAGACATTTATGCCGACGGATATAACAAGTTCCGCTTCGGCGGATATGGGGAGATCCTCGCAAACTTTATGGACTACGGCATCAACCGTTTCCGGGGTACGGACAACGGAAGCAAGAAAGACCATCGCAATTCGATCTCCATACCCCGTTTTGTCTTGGCTTTCGATTACAAATTCAATTCCCAATGGGTATTAGGAGCAGAAATAGAATTTGAGGCTGGAGGTACGGGAAGTGCCTATGAGATAGAAAACACAGAAAACGGAGAATACGAAATGGAAGTTGAAAAAGGCGGTGAAGTTGCTTTGGAACAATTCCACATCACACGTCTTATCCATCCGGCCTTCAATGTCCGTGCCGGTCATTTGATCGTCCCGGTCGGTTTGACCAACGAGCATCACGAGCCGATCAACTTCTTCGGAACTTCTCGTCCGGAAGGCGAAACGACCATCCTTCCTTCTACCTGGCACGAAAACGGTATCGAAGTGTTCGGTACGTTCGGTCGAGGCTACACACGTTTCAACTACCAGGCTTTGGTCGTTGCCGGATTGAACGCCAACGGTTTCGACCGCAACACATGGGTTGCCGGTGGTAAGCAAGGACTATTCGAAACAGATAACTTCACCTCACCGGGCTATGTGGCCCGCCTGAACTATTTAGGAGTACCGGGATTGAAAATAGGCGGTTCCTTCTACTATTGCCACAATACGGGAGCCAATTCCGACAAACCGGAAACATACGTCAAATATGGAAACATACCTTTGCGCATCTATACGGCTGACCTGCAATACAAAAACAAATATGTCACCGCACGCGCAAACATGATATACGGCAACCTGAGCAAAGCCGACGACCTCAGCAGTGTCAACAACCACCAAAGCGGCGGTTCTCCTTATACACAGACAACCCCGATCGCCAAACGTGCGGTCAGCTATGGTGGCGAAGTGGGGTTCAACCTGCGTGCGGTTTGTAAAGACAACAGGAACGTACCCGTAATCTATCCGTTCGTCCGCTACGAATACTACAACCCACAGGAAAAAGGCGAAGGCAAGCACACGATGGATTTACGCAACAAAGTAAGCATGTGGACAGCCGGAGCCAATTGGTATGCTTTACCTAATCTTGTCGTGAAAGCAGACTATACAACACGCAAAATCGGAGGCGGCAAATATAACAGCGAAAACGAATTCAGCCTGGCTATCGCCTACATCGGCTGGTTCCTCAGCAAATAAAAACAACATAAACAATTTAATAGCTTAATCAATAAAATGAAAAAGAAAAATTATTTCTATCTGGCAGCCTTATCGCTCGCCATGACATTCTCGATGGGAGCATGTAGCGACAACGACGATCCCACGCCTGATGGTGGCGGAAAAGATCCGGTCAACCTGGACTACAGTTCTGAAAACGCCAGTGCATGGGGTAACTATATGTACAACGTGGCAATGTTGCTGAACAACGATGCGACCACGCTCTACAACTCCTGGGTGACCGACTACGTCGATGAGCAGGGTTCACACGGTCCATACGCCACGATCTTCAAAGACCAGACTGCCGGGGCTTACCAAAGTCCGCTCTCATGTATCGAGGAAATGATCGAAAGCGGTATGTGGAACATCGCCAACGAAGTAGGTGATGCCAAGATCAAGGACCCGTATACCAAATATACCAGCGGTGACAAAGAAGGCGGTCTTTATGCCGTCGAATCATGGTATAGCTGGCATTCGCGCGACGACTATACGAACAATATCTTCTCCATCCGTAACACATACTACGGCCGCATCGACGACAACGACGTGTCCAAAGTGGACGGAAACCTGAGTGCATTCAACTCTTACAAAGATTTCGACGATGAAGGAGACATCGCAGAACACTCGCTTTCAAAACTGATCGCTTCAACCAACCCGGATCTCGACGAAGAAATCAAAACGCTGATTTTCGCTTCTGCAAAGGCGATTCAGGCTATTCCGCAACCGTTCCGCAACAACATCGACAGCGAAGAGTCCGTTGCCGCAATGAACACTTGCATGGAACTGGCCAACCTGTTGTTAAATGAAGCAAAACCGTATGTAAACCAAACATTCGGCGATCCTGAATACGACGATGACCTTGATGCAATAGCCGAACAGTTTGTCGATGCGGTCGTTCTTCCTACTTATAAAGACTTGCAGGAAAAGAACAAGCTTTTGCTGGATGCAGTGAATCAGTTCAGACAGAACCCAAGCAACGACAACTTCGAAAAGGCCTGCAACTTATGGATCACGGCACGCGAACCGTGGGAAAAGAGCGAAGCTTTCCTTATCGGCCCGGTTGCCAACTTAGGTCTGGACCCCAATATGGACAGCTGGCCTTTGGACCAGAACGGTATCGTACAGGTATTGAACTCACAGAACTGGGATGACCTGGAATGGAGCGGAAACTTTGACGAAGAAGATGAGGCCATCGGAGCCGCACAGAGCGTACGTGGTTACCATACATTGGAATATCTCCTGTTCAAAGACGGGCAGCCCCGCACTGTCGATGGAGCAAAATAAACATGCCTCTGAGACATAAAACTTGATAATAGATCATGACAAACCTTGAAACAGCAGACAAATGCCCGCTGTTTCAGGGTTTCAGAGTTATTACACAATGCGACTCGCGTTATTCGGAAATAAATTCAGAAAACCAATCAAATGATATGAAGCAATCTTACCTGTTAACATCCTCGCTACTCCTGCTCTTTGCATGCGCATCTTGTGAAGAGGATGATAAAATGGATATGGATAAAATAGATGTCCCGAACGGATATGCGCTGTCAGCAGGGACTTCAACGATTTTCCTAAACTCATCGGTCGCCTACGATACGAACGCCGACTGGATAACAGGAGCCAACTCGATCCGTTTCAACAACGGCGACGGTCTCTACGACGATGTACGCACCAGCAACAATGGCGACGGAGGCGGTCTCGGACCTGTTTATGCCGGCTATTCCTGCGGCAGTTGCCATCGCAACGCAGGAAGGACCAAACCGACATTGTGGGAAAACGGCGGATCGGGCAACTACGGTTTCTCTTCCATGCTGGTCTATATCTCCCGCCGCAACGGTGCTTTCTTCCGCGACTACGGACGTGTATTGCACGACCAAGCCATCTACGGCGTCAAACCGGAAGGTAAGTTGTCCGTCACATACGACAAGCAGACTTTTTCCTTCCCCGACGGAGAGACTTACGAACTATGCAAACCCAATTACACGATAACCGAATGGTATAAAGACAGTATCGCCCCGGAAGATTTGTTCTGCACCGTACGCATCCCGTTACGCCACGTCGGTATGGGACAGATGATGGCGATCGACCGCCGGGAAATCGAAGCGCTCGCTGCCAAAAGCAATTATCCGGAATATGGCATCAGCGGACGTTGCAACTATATCACCGAGAAGGGTGTCACCGGTGTCGGCCTTTCAGGAAACAAGGCACAGCATCTCGACCTGACCGTCGAACTGGGCTTTTCAAGCGATATGGGCGTGACAAACAGCCGCTATCCGGAAGAGATTTGCGAAGGGCAGGCTCAGATCAACCAAGGCAGCATGATGGGACTCTCGTATGACCAGCTCGACATATCGACCGCCGATATGGAAGATGTGGACCTTTATATGCAAAGCCTCGGTGTACCGGCAAGGCGCAACATAAACGACCCTCAGGTCATCTTAGGAGAACAAAAGTTTTACGAAGCGAAATGCCATCTCTGCCACGTCACTACGCTGCACACGCAAGCGGGCGGTTCCACACTGCTCAACGGCACACGTTTGCCATGGCTCGGCGGACAGACCATACATCCTTATTCTGATTTCCTACTGCATGACATGGGGTCGGAGATCATGGGAGTCGGGTTGAACGACAATTATGTCAGCGGCCTGGCACGAGGAAACGAATGGCGTACTACGCCGCTTTGGGGTATCGGGCTGCAGGAGAAAGTCAACGGTCATACCTATTTCCTTCACGACGGACGCGCCCGCAACCTGACCGAAGCCATCATGTGGCATGGAGGCGAAGGGGAAGCCTCCAAAAATTTATTCAAACAAATGAGCAAGGAAGAGCGTGAGGCAGTGATCGCATTCCTCAACTCCTTATAATTTATCCATAAGACAAACTAAAATGAAACAACTGATAATCACAATTGCAGCATTATTACTATTGCCGTTGGCCGTCATGGCCCAATATGAGGAAGATACGGAAAACGGTGTCGTATCGCTAAACGGCAAAGAAGGTTTTACAATCGCTACCAAGAAGGGGGATTTCGTTTTCAAACCTTATATGTTGGTACAGACCAGTGCTAACATCAACTACTACGACGATGAAGGACTGGATCCGGCCTACAATCAGGACAATATACACAACAGCGGTTTCTCGATCCCTTATGCCATCCTCGGTTTCACGGGCAAGGCATTCGACCGGGTGACATTCAACCTCTCCATCAATGCTGCCGGAAACGGAGGAAACATCCTTCAACAGGCTTGGTTCGACGTAGAGATGAAAAAGAGTTTTGCCATACGTGTCGGCAAGTTCAAGACTCCGTTCTCGCACGCTTACCTGACTACGCTGGGCGAGACGTTAATGCCGACACTGCCGACATCGCTCACCTCATCCGTTATCCTGCCTTATTCTCTTAATGCCGTGACACCGAACATCGGCATGGGATTCGACCTCGGAGTGGAAGTGCACGGATTGGTAAAGGATAAGTTCGGCTACGAAGTTGGGATTTTCAACGGAACGGGAAGCTCCGTCAACGTGGCATCCAAAACGTTCAGCGACGACTGGCATATCCCGTCATTGTTGTATGCCGGCCGCATCACGTACATGCCGAAAGGAGTTATGCCGTCCAACCAGGGCAGCCCGAACCGTTTGAAGGAAGATAAGATGCTGTTCGGTCTTTCCACTTCATTGAATGTGGAGAGCGAAAGCGAAAGTACGAACGATTTCCGGGCAGGAGCAGAATTCGCCATGTTGAAGAATCGCCTGTATCTCGGCGCTGAAATCTATTATATGAATGTAGGGTTTACCAAACGGCAGAAAATTGACGAGAGCTATAACTATTTAGGGGGGTACGTGCAAGGCGGTTATTTCGTTACCAACAAACTACAAGCGACAGCCCGTTATGACTTCTTCAACCGCAACGGATTGGACACAAACGGTTTTCTGAATATGCCGGCCGTCGGATTTAACTATTTCTTCACCAGCTGCAACTTGAAACTGCAAGCCATGTATCAGTTCATCGGACGTACCGGACATGACACGCAGCTTGACCGCGACAACGACGACTTAGGATTAGCCATGCATTCCGGAACCGTCTTACTTCAGTACACTTTCTAATCGTAACGTCATGAAAAGAGAAGTTTATTCATTCATCTCCGGGCTATTGCTCTTTTCCTGTCTTGCCATCTCCTGCGACGATGGCAAGATATATGATGAAAACAATCAGACGGAAAGGGAAGGAGGAACAGTGAAGTTAACCGCCCAAATCAACGGGATAGATTCCTGGCCAGGCGGTTACAGCGTCGTACTGGCCGGATTCACCCCTGACAATGCTTTCGCACAAACGGCAAAAGGGATTAGCCAGACAGCCGACGGGACGATAAACATGGTCTTGGCCGGTATTCCCAGCGAAGTCACGCAGATCGAAGTTTGTGTCATCAACAAACTACGCAAAAGGATTGCCAGTTTCTATACCGCCGACTACACGGAACAGGCGGATACCATACGGCTGGATGCCGGAAAGTTGGATGCCAGCATGTTCAACAGTATCCAAACCGAAATTTTCAATCGTTCCTGTACGGCTTGCCATGGAGGAAGTACGGAACCTGCTGCCGGACTGTACCTCACGGAAGGTAAAAGTTACAAGGCCTTAGTCGATGTCGTAGCTGATAAAAGCGAGGAAGGACTGAAACTGGTCAAGCCGGGAAGCGCGGAGGAAAGTTTCCTGCACGTCATCTTGCACGAGAACATTGTCAAGTACGATCATACCAACGTCATCACGACCTCCAGCACTCTGACGTTGCTCGACGATTGGATCAATAACGGAGCTAAAGAATAAGAAAGCACATATTACATGGATTATATCAAAAAGACATACACAGACAAAGCTGTCGAAGTTCAAATTTCTTCCTTTGCCGGGAAAGGTGGGGTTACCGAATATCACGTTCTGCTCGCTATTACAGACCGGACATTGCCGTTTTCCGGACAACTTCAGAACATCCAACGGGCCTATGTGGCAGTTATCCAAGAGGTGTTACCTGACGATGCGACTGCCGTCTTCCGGCGCTATTTCCTGAGCGACGCTGCCAACCAGGCCGACTTGGTGATGGTTTGGGAATGCGAAAATTCCTATTGCCCTCTTTCCATCGTGGAGCAAGCTCCACTAAACGGGAGCAAAATAGCCATGTGGACTTGGTTTCAGACCGGTATCACTGTCGAAACGACCAAAAACGGAATGTCGAAAGCCAAACACAACCGTTATACACAATACTGGACCGGGGGCTCTTGCAATAGGGCTTCCAACTCCGAGTACCAGACACGGCTTTTGCTGAACGATTACGTCTTGCAACTGACCGAGCAGGGATGCAAGTTGGCAAACGATTGTATCCGTACCTGGTTCTTCGTCCAAAACGTGGATGTCAACTATGCCGGCGTCGTCAAGGCCCGCAAAGAGGTTTTCATCACGCAAGACCTGACGGAAAAGACCCATTATATTTCCAGTACGGGAATAGAAGGACGCCATGCCGATCCGAACGTTTTTGTCCAGATGGATACTTATGCCGTAAAAGGCTTGCAGTCCGGACAAATCCAGTTCCTCTATGCTCCCACCCACCTGAATCCGACATACGAATACGGAGTGACTTTCGAGCGGGGGACAGCTGTAACCTATGGCGACCGGAAACAAATCTTCATTTCCGGAACCGCGAGTATCGACAATCAAGGCGAGATCATGTATCCGGGGGATATCCTGAAACAGACGGAACGCATGCTGGAAAACATCGACACCTTGCTACAGGAGGCGGGAAGCGGATTGCAAGACATCATGCAGGCAATCGTCTACTTGCGCGACCCGGCCGATTATGTCGTGGTCAAGCAATATATCGAAAGCCGGTATCCGTCGTTTCTCCACCTGATCGTACATGCTCCCGTATGTCGTCCGGGCTGGCTGATCGAAACGGAATGCATAGCTGTCATACCGGCGGATGCACCTCAATATGCATACTTATAATAATCTACTATACAAATGATAAAAAATATGGGAAACATGAAGAACGGAAAATACAGGGAAACAAGCAAGATGAGTGACCTGATATGCGAGAATTATCCGATGGTCCTTGTGATGAGCCGCTTCGGTATCGACCTGGGGTTCGGAGAGAAAAACATCGGGGAAGTATGCCGGCAGAATAAGATCGACACATATACATTCCTGACTGTCGTCAACTTTCTGACGGAAACGGAGACAATCCCGGCAGCGGAGGTCCATAAAGATATCTCCATCTCTTCGCTTATCACTTATCTGCATAATGCACACGACTATTTCCTGAACTTCCGTCTTCCCCATATCCGCCACAAACTGACAGAGGCGATCGTGAGCTGCCCGAAAGATGTGGCCTTCGTGATCCGCCGCTTTTTCGACGAATATGCCGAAGAGGTACACAAACATATGTCGTACGAAGAGAAAACCGTCTTCCCGTATGTCCGCAATTTGCTGGAAGGAAAGAAAGACCCGAAATATAACATCACCATCTTCCGCAAACGGCATGACCAGATCGAGATGAAAATCACGGAACTGAAGAACCTGATCCTGAAGTATTATCCGGGACCGGACAGTAACTTGCTCAACAGCGTCCTGTTCGATATTTTCGCAACAGAACAAGACCTTGCCTCTCATAACCGGGTAGAAGACTACATCTTCGTACCTGCTATTCTGTCTTTAGAAAAACAATAAAACCACTTGCCATGTCCACTAACATTAAAATAACGATAGCCGAATCATCCTCCATCATCCGGTGCGGACTGGAAACACTGCTGAAACGCTTACCTGGATTCCGTATCCAGATATCCGAAATAACAGCAGCAGACTGTCTGACAGAGGGCTTACGCATTTATAAGCCGGACATCCTGATCGTAAATCCTTCCATTCCGGGAAACTTCAACCTACAACATCTGAAAGACGAATGCGGCTGCCCGGATATGAAATGTTTTGCCCTTCAATATAATATAAACGACCCGTTTCTGCTTCGCTCCTATGACGATCAGATATCAATATACGATAATGCCGATGAGTTGAAAAATAAATTGGAACGCCTCAACACCGAAGAAGTTCCGTCCGAAGAAGGGGAAAACGAGGACCAGCAGACACTGAGTAGCAGGGAAAAAGAGATTGTCATCTGTGTGGTAAAAGGCATGACAAACCGAGAGATTGCAGACAGGTTATACCTATCCACCCACACCGTTATTACCCACCGCCGGAACATCGCCCGAAAATTGCAAGTACACAGTGCCAGCGGCTTGACTGTCTATGCCATCGTAAACAAATTGATAGAGTTGAAGGACTTGAACGGCTAACAAACAGTACCGTTCCTTGCTTTATTAAGTAATTTTCAACTCTCAATTTTCTGATTTCAATTAAATAGCCTTATTTTTACGATCTATACTATAAAAACACAATATAAATATGAACCTGATAAGGAAAACATACGACACGACGGAAGTGCAAATCACCTCTTTTCAATCCTCCAAAGGCATAACGGAATACCATATTTTCTTCCAACAGACGAACTGCCTGGAGGACTTTCACACTCAGTTACAGCACATACAAGATGTTTACGCCCATTCAGTGGAAGAGTTGCCGGGTAATCCGGTCGCTATTTTCCGGCGTTATTTTCTGAGTGACGTAACCAACCAGACAGATGAACTGATGGAACGGGAACGGCTTTCCCCCTATTGCGCACTATCAATCGTACAGCAGGCTCCGATGAACGGCACGAAGATTGCATTGTGGGCTTGGCTGCAGACTGGCGTACAGACACAGGTGTTGCCAAATGGGTTGTTTGAGGCGCGTCACGGTGCATACGGCCAGCTTTTAGGTGCCAACCAGTGCAACAGGGCGGCCAATTCGGAATACCAGACCCGCCTGATCTTCCGCGATTATATCCTGCAACTGACGGAAGCCAATTGCACACTGGCGGCTAACTGCCTGCGCACGTGGATCTTCGTACAGAATGTAGACGTGAATTATCCGGGTGTGGTAAAAGCCCGCAAAGAAGTGTTCGCGACACAAAACCTGACAGAAGAAACTCATTTCATCGCCAGTACGGGAATCGAGGGACGCTATTTCGACCCGATGGTATTCGTGACAATGGACACATATGCTGTTTCCGGTATCTGCCCCGGACAAATCCGCTATCTATATGCACCAGAACACCTGAACCGCACATATGAATACGGCGTTACGTTTGAACGGGGCACAGCTGTCACATACGGCGACCGCCGCCATGTCTTTATCTCCGGCACGGCAAGCATCGACCGATACGGAGAAATCGTGCATGCTGGCGATGTCATAAAACAAACTTCCCGCATGATTGAGAATATCGAAGCCCTGCTGAAAGAAGCGGACGCCACTTTGAATGACATCATGCAAGCTGTAATCTATATCCGCGATACGGCGGATTATGCGCGGGTCAAACGTTATATAGACGAACATCATCCCAGCCTCCCTTATATCATCGTACGTGCTCCGGTTTGCCGAACCGGCTGGCTGGTCGAAATGGAATGTACAGCGGTGACAGCCAAAGGAGATGAACGGTTTGCGGCACTTTAGCCATTTGGGCAGAATCCTTTTATCATAATAACAACGAAGCCCCGACGGAATTACTCTGTCGGGGCTTGTTTTGTGTCTGCTCTCTTTCCTCACGGAAGTACAGGCAGCATTGTTATTTTTTACTTTAGTATTAATGTACCACTTGTTCGCCCTCGCGGGGTAATTGACCGGTCGGAAAGACCGGACACATGGTCATTATTTGATTATAAAATCTTTATTTCAATATAGTAGAGACACTGTTTCATAGTGTCTCTACGGGAGATCATTATTACTTAACGATCGCTTTAACAGCTTCTTCACCTTCAACAGCTACTACAACTACGCCCTGAGGAGCAGCAATTGTTGCATCGCTTGAAGTGATAACTGTGTTAGCAACTGTCTGGCCCAAGATGTTAGTGATAACAACTTTCTTACCTTCAGCGTTAGCTACACGTACAGCACCCTGCAAAGCGATTACTGTAACTTCAGATGTTGCAATTTCTTCGTTGTCTGTTGCCAGCTGATCGTCAACCTTATTTTCAACATTGAAGATCAAAGCTCCGTCGCCACCTGTTGCAGCATGTGAGAATGTAGATGATTTGTCTGTCAAAACCACACAACCATTCTGAATCTTCAACCATGCAGCATTTTCAGGTGCAATAATCTTATTGTCATAGTTGTTCGATTCGAACAAGAACTGATTTTCTACGCCTTCTTCCGTTACATTACCTGCATTTTCCGGATGTACATAACGGAATGACCAAGTGTAATTCTTATGGTCGTCACCGTCAAGTCTATTCTTAATCAAATATGATTTAGAAGCAAGATTTTTCACAGAATCATTATAAGCTTCCAAAGCATCGAAGCTAATCTTATCGTTAGCCAAAGCTACGAATTCTGCCGGCAGGATCCACAACGTATCGGCAACACGGATACCTTCAACGAAACCTACGCGAGTATAACCACCCTTGATATCTGCATAAGGTTTGTCCTGACCGTAAACATCTACAGAATCCTGGAAACTTACCAAATATTTAGCTCTTTCGAAGCCAGGGATAGCCGGAGTAGCGTGAACACAATGTTCTGCGTCTGTAATATTACCGTCTTTGTCTACGTGAGGACCATCTTCCGTACAAGGTTTACCCGGAGTTCCGGCAAAGTCGTTATGTGCAACCGAAATCAAGTATTGCGGTTTGATATAACCAGCACCACGATTAACCCAAGCAGTATCGATCTGGAATGACAAACCTGTTGCTTTGTCAGCTGTCCACATACCCAGATAGTCAACATTAGCATCAGTCAAGTTGCTATTGTTTTCATCCATCAAGTATTCCTTACGGATAGTTTCGAAGAATCTCAAGCTGTCACGGCCGTCCGTTGCGCTTTCACTCAGTGCAACGTTGTTGAAACGACGATACAACGGAGTTGTAGAAGGTTCAACAGTGAAAGCAGAAGTTCTTGTTTCATTCAGCAACTGAACTTTCAGACCAGCACTCATACCGTCATCAGCGATACCGACTTTCTTCGTATCAGCTGTATTTTGAATTTCAGTAGCATGAGCAGTTCTATTATAATAAGATTCGACGATAGCATAGAAGTCTTTACCATCATAGTGGTTGTTTTCTTTAAAGAAGAATGTATCAACAACCAT
>ERZ791826.1518-NODE-1518-length-13255-cov-2.237121_pt1 | contig 13255 bp, 10 predicted proteins | sample MGYA00510297_ERZ791826 | MGnify/ENA primary metagenome ERZ791826 (study PRJEB30046, sample SAMN00792004) | human gut metagenome | study: EMG produced TPA metagenomics assembly of the A metagenome-wide association study of gut microbiota in type 2... | reverse complement strand
CAACACCACCGCCTGTCCACTGTGGAGATCTTGTAGAACCCTGTCTTGCATGACCTGTTCCCTTCTGTCTCCAAGGCTTTCTACCGCCACCAGATACTTCAGAACGTGTCTTTGCGCTCTGTGTTCCCTGACGACCGTTTGCTAACTGGCTTACAACTGCCAGATGTACTAAATGCTCATTTATCTCAACACCGAATACGTTGTCGTTAAGCTCAAGCTTATCTACTTCTTTACCTTCGATGTTATAAACTGCTACTGTTGCCATCTAATGATCCTCCTTCCTGAAAGCCCGGCTTATTTGCCAGTCTTTACTGTTTCCTTAATCATTACTAATGATTTCTTTGGTCCAGGTACGGCACCCTTTACCAAAATTACGTTGTTCTCTACATCTATCTTAACAATCTCAAGGTTCTGTACTGTAACTCTTACATTACCCATATGTCCAGGCATCTTCTTACCCTTGAATACTCTACCTGGTGTAGTTGCAGAACCGTTGGAACCTGCATGACGATGATACTTAGAACCATGAGCGGAAGGACCAGACTTCATACCGAATCTCTTGATACCGCCTGCGTATCCCTTACCCTTTGACTTTGCAGTAACATCAATCTTGTCACCCTCTGCAAAGATATCAGCCTTGATCTCATCACCTGCGTTGTAATCAGCTACGTTCTCAAGTCTGAACTCACGAACGAACTTCTTAGGTGTTGTGCCAGCCTTCTTGAAGTGTCCAACCTCTGCCTTACCAGCGCCATGTGGGTTTCTGATTACTTTCTTTCCAGAAACATCCTTTGTTGTTACTCTTTCTTTCTTTTCGCCGAAACCAACCTGTACTGCATCGTAACCGTCGTTATCAACTGTTTTTACCTGAGTTACAACACATGGTCCAGCCTGTAAAACTGTTACTGGTGTTAAAACACCGTCTTCGTTGAAGATTTGAGTCATTCCGACTTTTGTTGCTAAAATAGCCTTCTTCATGAAATTTTTCCTCCTAATTTTAATTCACAGCGGATTGCCGGAGCAATCATTCTAAATTCGCTTTCGCGTAATTAGGTACTGCAATAAACATTTTGATTGATGAATTACTTCATCTTTACATTAACATATACACCAGCTGAAACATCAAGCTTCTGAAGAGCATCGATTGTCTTCTGTGATGGTGTAAGTACATCAATGAGTCTCTTGTGAGTTCTCTGCTCGAACTGTTCTCTGGAATCCTTATACTTATGAACAGCTCTGAGGATTGTGATCTTCTCAACCTTTGTAGGCATTGGAACAGGACCTGAAACCTTTGCTCCTGTACTCTTGATCGTCTCGATGATCTGCTTTGCAGCCTGATCGATTAACTTGTGATCGTACGCCTTCAATGTGATTCTCATTACTTGACTTGCCATAAAAAAAGCCGCCTCCTTTTCGCACTTTTTGTAGTACGACAAGTGGTGACTGTACAACTTTCCCGTGTGTTTCTTATCTTATCTCACACCAAGGTGTTTCAGATATCTTCACACGTCATCTCTGGCATTGCCAGATGGTTATTGAGTACAGTGACTTGTCGCCAGTTATCGTTAATTGACATTCGCTCCACGAAAAACCTATGTCATACATAGCAACCTTCGCTTCTACGCTATCAATGTCACAGCAAGGGTTATTATACTCAATACCATCTGTAAATGCAAGTATTTTTTTTATTTTTTTGTATTTTTTTCGATACGCTGGTATTGTCTGCCAGATTCCGTATCTTTTTGATATTTTTCTGTATTTCTTCTAATAATGTCTGTTATGAATACGGATTGTTGTCTGTATTCTGTCCCGGTGTATACGGAACACTTGGGGCACCATCCGGTGTCTGGTTGTAAGTCTGATTTGGTGCCTGGTTATATGCCTGTCCAGTGACTGGATTTACCACACCTGCATCATATGGCTGTCCGGTTACCGGATTCACATACGGATTGCCCGGCTGTCCCATCGCCGGTGTTGCATTTGTATAAGCAAGATTCTTCTCATTCTTAATCTGTTTGTTGATCTTTGCGAATGCAATTATACAGAGCACGCCGATTGCCAGAGCGCCAAGCACGATCATCCAGCCAAAAAATCTTGTCTGCGTAGCATCGACTGCAACCGTATAATAATCGCAGTAATCTGCAATGCCGGATGACGCCAGTGCATCTCTGTAATAGCCTTCGATTTCCGGATCCAGTGTACGGATCTGTCCTTCGATTGCAATTGCATCGCTGAAGTTTGCATTATCATCATTTGCAAGCTCGTCTAACTTCTTAATCGTTTTCTTGTTCTTCACGGTAAGTACGATAATCTTCGCATCCGTAATATCATCCATGTTATCATCACCAAGTACGATCGCGTAATGCTGTTCCTTGCCTGCCGGGATAATGCCATTGATGTAATGCTTTGTCTCTGCGAAGTTACCAAGTACAAGGTAACTGTCTGTTCTTACGTGATCGTCCTTCTGCGGGCGGACATTGGCTGCAATCTCATTCAAATCTTTTGCTTTGCCTCCAAGCAGATAATCCATGTCCCCGATGAAGCACATGATTGCCAGCAGCACGAAAATAATTCCGACGATCAGGCTGACGATTGCACCGCCTTTTTTGTTCTCTTTCTTTGGTTTCATAATTTTCCTCCTCTTCCCTCTCTTCTACTTTAGTAGATTATATATAGAAGGAACGATGTGCATCTCCTCGCACATGCGTTCAACTTCCTGTAAACTGCGCTCCCGTTTTTCTTTCGGGATTGCAGATTTTACAGCACGTATCAACAGATTCTTCGGTGAATGTGCAAAATCCACAAACTCCAGAATCTGTGTCTTGTACCCACGGTACGTTAGCATATTGGCACGTATCGCATCCGTCGCAAGTGCCGCCATACGTTCTTTGATGATGCCATATTCCATCATCGGTGCCAGCAATTCGCTTTCGATCTGTCCCTTTACTTCATGCTGGCAGCACGGCACAGATAAAATATATTTTGCATTCCACTGTACAGCGTTGAACAACGCATAATCAGTCGCCGTATCGCACGCATGCAATGTCACAACCATGTCAACCGGCATTTTCGTCTTATAGCCGTTGATATCTCCAAGTTCAAAATGCAGATGGTCATAGCCGTACTTCTCCGCCGTCTCATTGCAGTGTTTTATCACATCCGCTTTCAGATCCAGTCCGATGATTTCCGCCTTTTTCTTTCGGATTTCTACTATATAATAATAGAGGACAAATGTCAGGTACGATTTGCCACATCCAAAGTCCAGAATGTGGATCTCATCCTTTGTTTCATTTTTCAGCACATCATCAACAAGCTCCACGAAGCGATTGATCTGTTTGTACTTGTCATACATGGAACGGACAACCTTTCCCTCTTTCGTGAATATCCCCATATCCACAAGTGGCGGAACTGTCATGCCCTCCTGTAAAATATAATTCTTCTTCCGGTTGTGTTCGCCCCGGCGGCTGTTCATCTTATCTGCCAGGTCCGCTACATCGCTGCCGCTTGTCTTCGCCAGTTTTGATGTTCCCGACTGTTTTGCCGGAAGTCTGGTTGCGTTCGTCAGCAGTTTGCCTTTCTTCGTCATCTTAAAACTATATTCTTTTTCTTCTGTGAATATATTCATCTGGCACAGATGCTCCGGGAAATGCACAAGCAGCTTGTCTGCAAGTTCCTCTACATCAACATTTTCCTGAAAGACCTGCTTTTCCGTGTACGCCGCAATCTGGCAAAGTTCTTTCCCACGCACAGTCGTCCATGTGACTTCCACTTTTCGATATTGATATGTCTTATCCAGCCGGTTACTCACGATGATCCGCGTCATCTGCGGAAGCAGCCGCTCGATCTGTTCTTTTATTTTCTCCATAGCAAGCCTCTTTTTCCCATATATGGTTTTATTATATCCGACCACTCTACATGTTTCAACTGTATTTTTCTTTAAATACAAGAAAACGCGCCGGCTTGTGCCGACGCGTTTTGCGGGGGAGAAGAATTGGTTGATGAAACCAATGTATATTACTCAGCAGCTATAGCTGCTGTCTTGATAATGAATTTTGTCACACCGGCTGTGTTGTCTGACTTTCCACCGAAGCTGTCATACTCGGTTGCTGCTTCCATTGCTGCCTGCAGTCTCTCAACAGAATCCTTCACATCGCCGTTGTATGCGCTGATCATCTTCTTGATTGCCTCATTGTTCAAAGTTACAAGACTCTCATTCAAGGTACCTGCGCCATCTGCTACCTGTGATGCGCCATCTGCCAGTGTCACAGCACCATCCTTCAACTGTCCGGCACCACTTGCCAATGCATTTGCGCCACTCACCAACTGGCTGATACCATTCTTCAATGCTGGTATCGAGCCTGCCAGAGTTGATGTTCCCTGTGCCAGTGCATTTGCGCCGCTTACTAAGCTGTAACCATTTGCCTGTGTTGCTTCGATCTGGGAAGCAATCGTTGCCTTTGCTGTCTCAGCGCCCTGTACGGCTGCCTGACCGGCTGCCTGCGAAGCTGCCTGTGTGGCTGCTGACTTACATGCATCTACAACGGACTGACCGATGGCTGCCTTGCCGCCTTCTGCAAGAGATGTGGTTGTTTGCTGCGCCATCTGCTTGAATGCGCCCTGTACACTTGCAGCAACTCCTGCTTGCAGTTCTGCATTCTGAAGCGCACCATTATATGCCTGATTAAACGCCGTCTGATAATCCAGATTATATGCCTGCATCAATTTTGGAGCATTCTCCGTAGCATATTCCATCGCCTTGGATGAAAGTGCTGCATTATAAAATGCTGTATATGCGTCAGAATTAATGTATGCCTGCGCAATCTGATCCGTTGCATTACTCATACTTGTTGTGTAATTATTTACTGCTGAATTATAAATATAATTGTATGTGTCCGTTCCTGCTGCGAACTGTGCTTCCACGCTTGCAGAAACCTGTGAAGCTGCCTGCTGTGCGACAGCTGCCTGCTCTTCTTCTGTCATCTTTGTGTTAACGGCTGTATCCAGTGTATTGACACCTGTGCACTCTGGTTGATTACGCTGACGCCATTTGAAAGATCTCCAGAGGAACTTGACAGGCTTTCCATACCTGCCTTCAGGCTTCCGGCACCGGATGTCAGATCACCCATCTTATCTGCCAATGTACCTGCGCCATCGGATACCTGTGTTGCTCCATCGGAAAGCTCACCAGAACCATCTGCTAACTGATCACCAGCACTGCTCAGGCTGTCTGTCAGCTTATCGAGGTCTGTCAGATCCACGCCGCCAGAGAAATTCATCTCAGAGCCATTGACAAGCAGTGTCACTGTCATATCCAGTGAGAAGTCTGTCACATCTGCACTCACCTCTACATATTCCGGAATCTCTGTATCCAGATCTGCGGCTGCATCCTTTACGCCATCATCCAGTCCAGGAATTGCATAACCGACAACGATATTGCTCTCGCCCTGTGCGAGGTATTTACCATTTGTAACCTGAATATTCTTGAAGTTGTCGCCAAGTACCATGCCGGATACTGCAACGAATGGTACGGAGATATCCTCGTCCTTGCCATTTACTTCCTTCGTTACTGTTTCGTTGCTTGTATAATCCAGACGAATCTTTACCTTACCACTCTTACCTGCCAAATCTTCTGGAGAAATCTCATTTCCATCCAGATAATAAGTTGCCTTCACAGAGACCGGAAGCTCCTTATCCGTTGTTCCCTGATAGCTGATCTCATTTCCGGCAGCATCCCATGTGATCTTGTTGCCGTTCTGTGTAAATGTCTCGTCGCCCTTGACATTTACGATATCCTTCAGATCGGTTGTATCTTCAATCTTGTCACTCTTGTCACGGTTCTTCAATGTCTCATTGACTAAGATGTTATCGACATCGCCATTTGCCTTAGCAAATACATAAACGGTCTCGTCCTTGTCGACATCCTTCTCTGTCATATTTACATTTTCAGCGAGCGTATCTGCCAGTTCATCCGTATTCATGACTGTCGTTGCGTCGGTATCGCTTGCCTTATCATCTCCGGCAAGGTATTCCTTGTCATACTTTGTCACATCTGTACTGCCTGTGATTCCGGCTACGCAGGAAGCCACTGCCAGTGAAACAGCTCCGGCAGAACCTGCGATATACTTTGTCGTTTTCTTCCATTCTTTCTTATTTAAACGCTTCATAACGTATTCTCCTTTCGAAATGCTTTCCAACCTGATTACTGTTCGATCTGTTTTTCTTTGTTTCGGAAGCCTGCGCTTGTATGAATGATGACCTTATCGAAAATCATAAACATCGTTGGCAGCAACAGAATAACAACTACCATACTGATTAACGCACCACGTGCCATCAATGTACACAGAGAGCTGATCATATCAATGTTTGAATAAAGGCCAACACCGAATGTCGCTGCGAAGAAGCTCAACGCACTGACAACGATTGACTGTACAGAACCCTGCATTGCCTCGACCACTGCTTCCTTCTTCTCTGCGCCATGATATCTCGCACGTTTATATTTGTTCGTCATCAGGATCGCATAGTCAACGGTCGCACCAAGCTGTATCGTTCCGATTACGATTGACGCGATAAACGGAAGTGTCGTCTTGGTATACGTTGGAATACCCATGTTGATGAAAATCGCAAACTCAATGACGGAGACCAATATAATTGGAAGCGTAATAGACTTGAATACGATTGCGATAATAATGAAGATCACGCCGATGGATACCGCACTAACCATCTTGAAATCCTCATCGGTAATATCAATCAGATCCTTTGTACAAGGTGCTTCACCGATCAGCATACCAGTCTCATCATATTCCTTTACAATCTTCTTTAATGTATCACACTGTGCATTGACCTCATCCGAAGCAACTGCATATTCGGACATGATCAACATCATCTTATAGTCGCCACTCTCAAATACATCTACGATATCACTTGGAAGCATAGACTTTGGAATCGTCGTTCCGATCACGCTGTCCAGACTCAGTACCGCATTGACACCGTCGACCTGTTCCATCTCTTTTGTCATCTTCACAACATCTTTGCTTGAAGTATCCTTATTTAAAAGTACCATGTGAGTTGCACCCATGTGATACTGTTCTTCCAGCTTGTCGTTCGCTGTGATACTCTCCAAGCTCTTCGGCAGTGTACCTGCCAGATCATAATATACGGTATTATGTGTATATCCATAAATGGCTGGGCCAATCAGGATAAAGAACAGGATAATAAATATGTAGAAATGATTTACTACCCATTTCGATATTCTGGAGAGATCCGGCAAAATAACCTTATGCTTTGTCTTCTCGATTGCCTTGTCGAAGATCAAAATCATAGATGGCAATACGGTTACACAACAGATAACTCCAAATACAACACCCTTTGCCATAACAACACCAAGGTCCATACCAAGTGTGCAGCTCATGAAGCAAAGTGCGATAAATCCGGCTACGGTTGTGATGGAACTACCAACAACAGATGAAATCGTGTTGGAAATTGCATGTGCCATCGCACGGTTCTTATCACCCGGATATACCTGCTGCTTCTCTTCGTAGCTGTGCCACAGGAAGATCGAGTAATCCATCGTAACACCTAACTGCAAAACCGCCGCCAGTGCCTGTGTCACGTAGGAGATTTCTCCCTTGATCACGTTCGTACCTAAGTTATAAACAATCGCCATACCTATACTCAACAGGAAGAAAACCGGGATGATAGCGGAATCCATCGCAAGCGCCAGAACGATCGTCGAAAGAATAACCGCGATCAATACATAGATCGGTGTTTCTTTGTTGGAGAGGTTCTTCGTATCTGTAACGACTGCAGACATACCTGAGAGGAAGCACTGCTTGTTCATAACCTTACGCAGGCTTTCGATCGCTTCCATTGTCTCATCTGCAGAAATGGAATTCGGATATAAGACAAACATGATTGTCGAATCTGCATCCTTATTTACAAATACATCCTTGATGCTGTCCGGAAGTAAATCGATCGGAACGGACAAGTCCATGAAGGAGTCATACCATAAAACATCCTTGACGCCCTCGACCTTGCACATTTCCTTACGCATAGCAGATATGTCTTTGTCTGACATACCTTCTACCACGCACATGGAAAATGCACCGGTACCAAATTCGTCCACCATGATCTCCTGACCTTTCATCGTCTCGATGTCGTCCGGAAGATAATTTAAAATGTCGTAGTTTACACGAGTGTGAAAATATCCAAATGCTGATGGGATCAAAAGCAGGACTGCTATCACCAGAATCAGTACTTTGTGTTTCACTACCCATTTACCAAAATGAATCACGAGTCATCCACCTTTCTTTCTTCTTTTTATTCTCTCATCTTCATTGCACCCCTATAATAAAAAAAGGATTGAATATATTGAATATTCAATCCAAGTTGTTTGTTTGTGTTTTCTATACATAAGTCTAAATGTGTTTATTTTGCTATACATCCATAAATTTTATGTATAGACTATACTAACTCATTCAAGACATCCATCATCGAAGACTTTGTCAGATACTTGTAAACCTCTGACAGATCCTTCGGCGAGATCATATAATCACGTTTAATCCACGCAATCGCTACATAGCACATCGAGTTCGCGTAGTATTCTGCAATAATCTGACGATCAAGCCATGCGTATTTGTGGCTTTTGCCCTGTTTCTTCTGATCGATAATCTCTAACAGAAGCTTCGACACTTCGCTACGCGCAATACTCTCAAAAGAATTCTGTCCATCGATACACACTGCCCGCTCATAAAAAGCGCGCTCATTTTGCATGCTTGAAAAAAGTAATGTCAAACCTTCCTGTATCATATCGTTTAACAGGAGCGGCTTGATTGGTTCGAGCAGATCATGCCATACAATGTATTCAAGCAGTGCATATTTGTCTGCAAAATGATTGTAAAATGTCGGTCGGATCACACCTGCCTTGTCTGTGATATCCTTGATGGTGATCTTCTCCATCGGTGCCTTGCACAGAAGCTCCTTGAAGCTTGCTGCAAGCAGATCGTCGGTATTTCCTTTTTTTCCTCTTTGCTGCATAACGTTCCTTCTTTCTTCACAGCTACATCAACGGGGCTACTAACCGGAGCAGGCTCTGTCCGAACAATTTCAGGCGGCTCGTCTTCCGGATCTCTTCCAACGTCACTTCATCACACTTTGCAAGCGTCAGCATATAATCTTCCTTAATTTCATAGATGACACTGCTGTTGAACATCCAGACGCCACATTCAAAATGCAGATACAGACTCCGATAGTCAAAATTAATTGTTCCGACCGTCGCGACCTTATCATCCACAACTACCGTCTTCGCATGAACAAAGCCCGGCGTATACTGATAGATTTTCACACCCGCTTCGATCAGCTGATAATAATACGACTGGGTTACCAGATACACAAGCTTCTTATCCGGGATTCCCGGTGTGATGATCCGCACATCAATCCCGCTTTTTGCCGCAAGTGTCAGTGCAGTTACCATCTCATTGTCGATAATCAGATATGGCGTTGTAATATACACATAATGCTTCGCCTTGTTAATCATATTCAGATAGATATTCTCCCCGACGATTTCATTGTCCACAGGCGTATCTCCATATGGCTGTATGTAGCCATCCGAGAAAAAAGCAATCTCCTGATGTTTCTCCGGCGAATACGAAGAATAGTCATCCTTCTCTCCGGTTAACATCAGCCATGTCTGCAGGAACATCAGCGTAAGGTTCCATACCGCTTCGCCCTTCAGCATGATACCGGTGTCCTTCCAATGCCCAAACCGCGATTTCTTGTTGATATACTCATCCGCCAGATTAATGCCACCGGTAAATCCAACATAACCATCAATGACTGTGATTTTACGGTGGTCACGGTTGTTCTGCCGCAGGTTGAAGAATGGTCCGATTGGGTTAAATGCGGCAACCCTGATTCCTTTTTCCTTCATATCTTTGATGAACCGGGACGGAATCCACATAGAGCAGCCAAAATCATCATAGATCAGGCGAACATCCACGCCTTCCTTCGCCTTGCGCTCCATGATTTCTAAGATTGTATCCCACATCTCGCCCTGCTTGATAATGAAATACTCCATAAATATAAAATGCTTTGCATTATTTAATTCTTCCACCAGCTTCGCGAAATTATCCTCACCAAGCGGGAAATACTTCACAACTGTATTCTTGTAGACCGGATATCCTGCCGTCTTCGAGATATGTTGACTGCACACTCGCACTCTGACTGAGCTTCCGGATTTCCCGCTGTCTGCTCCTATCACTGGGCATATACTGAAATGTATCGAGATGATTCTTCTGCGCATCCCGGATAAACTTCATACGGGTTCGATTACCAGCAATCGCGATATACAACACCCCGCCTAAGATCGGCGTTACCATCATAAGCAGAATCCACGTCAGCTTATACGCGGGGTTTTCCGGCTTATTGACGATATATAGCACAACCGATGCCGAAAGCAGCAACGCAAGTGTCTTCCAGTAGATCATATAGCTCTTGGCAATTCCATATAGAAATACCCAGAAAAGGATCTGCAGGATCAGGGTAAATACAACAATCGCGATCTTCGTGATATAAATGGATTTGGATTTGTTCTGTCGTCCATATCGCGGTTTGTCATGTCCATGTTCATGTCCGCTACACGTCGTTTCCTGAACCGTTTCCTGTTCTGTTTTCTCTTCCATTGTCTTCTCTGTCTCCTGCAATCTGTCTTTTCCTTCTTTCTCTCTATGTTGACAGTACATGTCAACGAATCGTTACAATGGTTGTTTACATCACATTCTAACTACTCTGCACTCCAGCGTCCTGACGCACCACAAGGAAGGATCAGTCCTGTCTCTTTCACCGGAAGTCCAATCTCCTGCGACTCCACATGTCCGCCGAATTTCTTTCCTACCTCGGTAGAAATCATATAAGTAAGCACCGCCGGAGCCAGTCCGGTTGTATATGAATTCACTAAAAAGAATAACGGATTATCCGACAAAAGCTGACTTGCCAGTGCGATAAATGGATGGATTTTCTCCTCCAGCTTCCAGATCTCACCCTTTGGTCCTCTGCCATAAGATGGCGGGTCCATGATGATGCCGTCATAATGATTGCCACGGCGGATCTCCCGCTCCACGAACTTCACACAATCATCAACCAGCCAGCGGATTGGTGCATCTTCAAGTCCGGATGCCACCGCATTTTCCTTGCCCCATGTCACCATACCCTTTGATGCATCGACATGTGTGACCTTAGCGCCCGCCTTCGCTGCTGCCAGTGTCGCACCGCCGGTATAGGCAAACAGATTCAGCACCTTGATCTCACGGTTTGCATTTCGTATCTTCTCACTAAACCAGTCCCAGTTCACCGCCTGCTCTGGGAAAAGTCCAGTATGTTTGAAGGTAAATGGTTTCAAATGAAAGGTCAGATCTTTGTAATTGATGCTCCACTGCTTCGGCAGATCGAAGAATTCCCATTCTCCACCGCCCTTGTTACTGCGGTGATAATGTCCATTCAGCTTTTTCCATGCCGGGTTCTTTCTTGGAAGATCCCACAACACCTGCGGGTCCGGGCGAAGCAAAATATAATCGCCCCATCGTTCCAGTTTTTCTCCCTTTGAACAATCTATAATCTCATATTCTTTCCACTGATCGGCTACCCACATATACTTTTAGTCCCTTTCGTCTATTTTCTTATACATTGCGTCCTAATTTTATACAAGCAATACTAACACACCCAACTTTCCAACGCAAGAATGAAAGTCCCGTTTTTGTCATGAAATACAGATAAAAAAAGACAGTTTGCACATTTTGTACATGCAAACTGTCGTAATTTTCTTACCAATCACGCTTCTCGATTGGAATATATTCTTTGTGATGACCAACGAATTTGTACGCTGGACGGATAATCTTGCCCTTATTTACCAACTCCTCGATCCGGTGTGCAGACCAGCCGGAGATACGGGAGATTGCAAAGATCGGTGTAAAGATCTCGATTGGCAGCTTCAACATTGTATACACAAATCCGCTGTAGAAATCGACATTCGCGCAAACCGTCTTGAATGTACGGCGATGCTCACTGATCAGCTTCGCTGCGATACGCTCAACTCTGTCATACAGTGCAAACTCATCCTGCAAGCCTTTCTCCTCGGAAAGCTTCTTCGCATACTTCTTCAGGATTACCGCTCTTGGATCGGACTCACTATAAACCGCGTGTCCCATACCATAGATCAGTCCAGAATGGTCGAAGCCCTTCTTGTCAAGGAGTCCCTGCAGATACTCGGAAATCTCATCCTCATTCTCCCAATCCTTGACATGCATCTTCATATCATCGAACATCTGCTGTACCTTGATGTTCGCGCCACCATGCTTCGGTCCCTTCAGAGAGCCAAGGGAAGCAGCGACGGTCGAATACGTATCCGTTCCTGTCGATGTCAATACATGTGTCGTAAAGGTTGAGTTGTTACCACCACCATGCTCCGCATGGATAACCAGACAGACATCCAGAACCTTTGCTTCCAGTGCGGTGTATTTACCATCGGTACGAAGCAGACGCAGGATGTTCTCTGCGGTTGAAAGTTCTTTCTTCGGTCTGTGGATAACTAAGCTCTTATCAAGATAATAGTGTCTGTATGCCTGATAACCGTACGCCGCCATAACCGGAAACTGTGCGATCAGCTGCAGACACTGCATCAGTACATTTTTGATATCCAGATTGTTCGGATCTGGATCGTAAGTATATAAGGTCAGAACACACTTCTGCAGGACATTCATCATGTCACGGCTCGGTGCCTTCATGATAACGTCACGGTTGAAGCTCTCTGGCAGCTGGCGAAGCTCACCAAGCACCTCCTTGAAACAGTCAAGCTGTTCCTGACTTGGCAGATCACCAAACAAAAGCAGATATGTCGTCTCTTCAAAACCATACTGGCTGTTGCGGAAGCCCTGTACGAGCTGCTGTACTTCATATCCTTGGAAATAAAGCTCTCCAGGAATTGGCACACGGTGTCCATCCACAACGCTAAATCCCATAACGTCGGACACTTCTGTAAGTCCGGTCAGTACGCCTCGTCCGTTGGAGTCTCGAAGTCCCCGCTTTACGTTGTACTCTTCGTAGAGATTTAAGTCAATCTTTCCGGAGTCATTACAAAAACGTACATATTCATCTAGTATCTGGTCAAATTTCAAATCTGACATAACCTCAACTCCTATCTTATTCGATCTCTTTGCTCATAGTAAAAGTGTAGTCTGTTATCTTTCCTGTATCCGGATCCGCATAA
>ERZ791826.1503-NODE-1503-length-13344-cov-4.288585_pt1 | contig 13344 bp, 16 predicted proteins | sample MGYA00510297_ERZ791826 | MGnify/ENA primary metagenome ERZ791826 (study PRJEB30046, sample SAMN00792004) | human gut metagenome | study: EMG produced TPA metagenomics assembly of the A metagenome-wide association study of gut microbiota in type 2... | reverse complement strand
GCAAGCAGATGGCGTGCAAAGTCGCCAGACGCTCTTTGTGCGGTATTGCCTAAAGGCAACACTGTGGGTGCTGCCGAAAGAGAAAGAGGAAACATTTATGAAACTTGTGACTTATTTACAGAACGGAATAGAACAGATCGGCGTGCTGACACCGGCAGAAGATGCGGTTGTGCCGGCAGGCATGCTGGGGCTGGATTTTGCAGATATGGCAGAACTGGCAGTGCAGATGACCGATGCCCAGCGGGACACGGCGGCGGCTTTGCTGCCGGAAAAAGCCGGAGAGGGAATCCCTCTGGAACAGGTGAAGCTGCTGGCACCGATTCCCCGACCGGCACGGGACATCATCTGTCTGGGCGTAAACTTTTCCGAACACGCCAAGGAAAGTGTAGGCGTTATGGGGCAGGAATACGGCGGCGAACGGAAGTTCCCGATCTATTTCGCCAAGCATGTCAACGAGGCGGTCGCTCCGGGGGACAGCATCAACGGACACTTTGACATTGTCACCGATCTGGACTACGAAGTGGAAATGGCATTCGTCGTGCGGAAAGACATTCAGGGTGCCAGGGCGGAGGACGCGGCTTCCTATGTGTTCGGCTACACCATTATGAACGATGTCAGTGCACGGTGCATTCAGATGCGGCATAAGCAGTGGTTCCGCGGCAAAAGTCTGGACGGCTTTGCACCGATGGGCCCCTGCCTTGTGACGGCAGACAGCTTTGACTTTCCGCCGAAGCTGAATCTCACCTGTAAGGTCAACGGGGAACTGCGGCAGAAGTGCAGCACGGAACTGTATATTCACAACATTCCCTATGTCATTGAGGAACTGTCCCACGCCATGAAGATTCCCGCAGGCACGATCATTTCCATGGGAACGCCGGCAGGTGTCGGCATGGGCTTCGTACCGCCGAAGTACCTGAAGCACGGCGACGTGGTAGAATGTGAAGTAGAGGGCATCGGAAAAATCATCAATCCGGTAGAATAATAAAAACCAAAACGCCCCGCATGCGAAGGGATGAAACCGCATGCGGGGCGTTGTTTCCGGAACGTATCCCGTGTGTGGAGAAAGTTCACACGGACACATTCCTTAAAAGAGAAAATGGAAAGTTGTCAATGGACAAGTACAGGGAACACTCTGGAACTGCTTACTGTAAATCACCAAGGGAAATTACAGTTTGTCCGCCGCCGCCCAGAATGTCAGCGTACAGATTCTGCACTTCGTCAGCGTCCATGAGGAACGCCACTGTTGCATCAACGCTTTCGCCGGGAGCAACATTGGTGATGTTGTTTTTGCTGTGTTCTCTGTCGGTGGAGAAGAGGAAGAATTCACCGTACTTTAACTCACCCAGAGTGCCGTTGCAGTAGGTCGTGTCCGACATCGGTTCGCATGCCACTTCGCCATAGTCCATGCGGTCACCGTTCTTCTGGATCAGATTCGGGCAGACGCAGATCTCCTGTGTAATGCTGCTTTCGTTGGTGTAGGTGAGATGCATCACAAGGACACGCTGGGGAACGGTTTCTTCCTTGATTTTGGTATCCAGTGTGTTCACGCCGTCGCCGCGGGAGTACCATGTGCGTACATCGTCCTGAACTGTACCGTCTGCGTTGAGGTACTGGCTGTAATCCACCGGTTCTCCGATGTCATTGATTGCCGGAAGTCCGTCAAAATTGTCTTGCACAGAAACACTGTCCAACTTGGCAGTGATGCGTGCATAAGGATCCGTGTCTGCATCTTCCGCATCATAGAAATCCGAACGAACGGTATCACCGATCTGCTGAATGGTGTAGTCATCGAACTTGTAGGTTTCGTCCGTTCCTCCGACTTCTTCCCGCGGCTCGCCGTCCCACAATTCGGCTGTTTCTTTGTCAGAAGGTGTCAGACTGAGATTTTCTGCAATCTTTTCAATTTCTTCCTTTGTCATGTCGGTTGTTGCGTAGAATTGTACTGCATAGTTGGAGTCCGGAAATGCGACCCAGACATCCTTGTCAAAAATATCCTCGCCGGACTTTCCGGTGGTGTCGGTCACCGCATAGAGAACAGTGTTATTGCCGCAGGTGAGCGTTTCCTGTGAAACGCTGTAGCTGACCGTGTGCGTCAGGGCAGCTTCCTGACTGCCCATCTTATAGAACGACATGGTTACGCCGCGGCCGTTTGCATCTCTGTACTTGCCGCAGCTGGGATCGAACGCCATTCCCTCCGGCATCCAGCCCACTTGCAACGCCATGATCTGGTCAGAAACGCTGTCGTTCTTCGGAATCACCATTTCCTGCTGATACTCACCGCCGCCGTTCTGGAAATAGCCGCGGATCTGAGTGGATGCATATACAGCAGTGGGGAGTATTACGACAGCTGCCGCTACAGCAACCAGTGCGGTCATAGACTTTTTCATGTGGAATTTATGCGATCTCATAGGACTTTCCTCCATCTGGTGCAGCATCTGCTGTTTCCGGCGGGCATAGCGTTCCGAAAAAACGTGGGGCTGTGCGTCTGATGTAAATGCGTCGTTGACGATGTTGTTCCATTCGGTGTCGTTATACGGAAAAGAGTTGTGTTCGGATTTCATCATAAAGTTCCCCCTTTTTTTGTTGGATTGCCTTTCTGGCACGTTCAAAGCGTTTTCTTGCAGCGGCTTCTTTCATAGAGAGCCGCTCGGCAATTTCGCGAAAGGATAACTCCTCCTCGCACCGCATCAGGACGATCTGCCGGTCCAGGTCGTTTAGCGGCTCTAACATTTCGGCAATGGATTCTTCCTGTGCAATGTTGGCGAGAAGCTGTTCCATGTCATCTTTCTGGTTGGGGACCTGCAAAATGCGGTCGTCCCAGACGGTATAGCGTTCGGAATCCCGTTGGTTCTGCCGGTATTGGTTGATCGCTGTGCTGCGAATGATCGAAATGATGTAATGCTTGGTTTTTTCGCTGCGAATGTCGCCGATCTTTTTCAGATTCTTTAGGATTCGGAGGAACGCATCGGATACAGCATCTTCCGCCTGTTCTGTGTGATGCAGGATTGCGTAAGCGATGCGATACATGGGCTGTTCGTAGATGTCATAGAGCAGCTTGAGTTTTTCCTGTTCTTTTTCTTTGTGCGTAGCCATTTGCTCACCTCTTTCTGAAACGGGCTGTCATTCCTGTGCATCGGTTTTTCGCTCGTCTGCATATCATAACCGTCTGGCGGTATCGATTTGTGACAGGAGTTCCAAAAATCTCAAAAACCGACTTCCTAACTGAAAGTCGGTTTCCTTAGAAATTACTGTGTGAGCCACTCCTGAATGGTTGTCGAAAGCCGCCGGTCAATATCCTTTCGGGTTGCTTCGCACTCGTTGGGGTATTCCTTTGCCGCACGGAAAATAAATTTCAGCACCAGCTTCAGCCCTATGGGGAGAGCCAGCCGGAGCATGGATTCTGGCAGGACAAAATGTGTGCCATGCTCATAGACCACTGCCTCGTAGTCACAGCTGTGGGGACGTTCTTTCAGCCGCTGTTCCATGCGGCGAACATACTTTCCCGCTTCCCAGAAGCTGTCGTCATCTGCTCCGATCAGAATCAGTTTGCCCTTGATGTTCTCGACCTTTATCATTTCTTCTTCCGTATGCTCTCTTGCTTTTTCGGAGTCGATAAACAGACAGGTGCTGCGGGTAATATCTCCCGAACCTTTTGTTTCCTCTTGGATTTTTTGATAGTACATGGGGTGCTCGTAGACGAACGGCATATACGCCAGCGGCTTGCCTTGCCACGATAGCGTGGACGCATGGGGAACCGGCCACTCCTTGCAGCCGTCTTTCTCGCCCTGTTCAAATCCCTGCCAGATAAAATCGCTTGTCGTAAGCCCGAACGTCAGTGTGATGTCCGGAAAGTAGGAAGCCGCTGCCAGAGAATCCATGCCCGCCGTGCTCATGCCCATGATGCCGATCTTCTGGTTTCCGTGGCTTTTGAGCCATTGGATCGCTGTTCCGATTCGCTCCAGCGGGTAGTTGACATGGCTGTAATTTTTCACATCAGGTGACATGCACAGGACGTTCACGCCATTTTTGTGCAGCCATTTTGCACCGCACTTTGCCATGAAATCATTCGGATCATCGCCGAACAACCCGATCATGGCATGCTTCGCACCCTTGGGGTTGGGGTAGTATGTCCCATAAAATCCGTCGCTGTTATTCTGAAAGCAGAGTTTCTTCATTATGTACCTCGATTTCTGGGGCAGCACCGTACATATTTTGTGTGGCACTGCCTATAGGTTTGTTACTCCTAACTTCAATAGTATAGCACAAACCGGCACAGAAGTCAACAAAGTGAAACACACAGCACCCAAATTAAGAACCTCCCCTGAAAGGTGGAGGAGGTTCTTTCGTGAAATCTTTTTATGATATTTTTAAGGCATTACCAGTTCATTTTGAAAATTGATTTGTGTGAACACACAGCAAGTCCCCACATGCAGATTACCTTTTGCATATGGGGACTTGTATCATACAAAAAATCCTGTAACGAGAGCCGCTGCCGAGGCTGCCAGAGCCACCACGATCAGGGGCAGGTTCCAGTACGCCAGTAAAACTGCGACGACTGTTCCCACGGCTGCTGTGATCACGTTGCCCGTGGAGTAGAAAATGGCAGGAATGGTCATGGCACTGAGCACTGCGTAGGGAATGTAATAGAGGAAGCTTTGCAGAAAATGGTTCTGGATCTTTTTCCGGAAAACCGTAAACGGCACAACACGGATCAGATAGGTCACGCCTGCCATAATGGCAATATAAAGAATCAGGCTCATGTGCGTTCCTCCTCCGGAATGGGAAAGACGATCGCCCCGAATATCGATGCCAGAACTGCACACAGAATAATGGCGAAGCCGCTGGAAACCGCCGTGAACACGTACCGGAACAATATGCTGCACGCCGCCGCCAGAGCGACCACTGCCAGCACGCTTTTTTTCTTGCGGGAAACCGGAACGATGATTGCCAGGAACATGCCGTACAGCACGATGCCCATGGCATCAATGATAAACTTGGGCAGAATTTGTCCCGCCGCTGCCCCCAGCAGTGTTCCCAGTGTCCAGCCCAGAAATGCGATCAGGATCAGCCCGTACATGTAGGCGGGGCAAATGGTGCCGGACTGTGCGGAGGCTACGGCGAAAATTTCGTCGGTGATGCCGAATGCCGCCGCCATGCGTTGGGGGAGCCGGAACGTTTTGTCCAGCTTCTGGGACAGAGAAAAGCCCATGAGGGCATACCGGAAGTTAATGGTCAGCTGAGTCAGAGCCATTTCCAGATAGGAACCGCCGGCAGCAATCACGCCTACGCCGGCAGCCTGTCCGGCGGAGGTGACATTGGTAATGGAGATTGCCACGGCGGCAGAAACCGACAGCCCTGCACGCACCGCCATGATGCCGAATCCAAAGGAAACGGAGAGGTATCCCAATGCAATGGGGATTCCCTGTAAAATGCCTTTTCGAAATGCTTTGTCCAATGTGATGATGTCCTTTCCGGAGCCTGCGGACAGGCTCATGTAAAATGTCACAGCCAAAACGGCACAGTAACTTTTATTATACCACAATCCGACGGGAAATGCAAATTTTTTCAGCATTTGATTTTCTAAGGAAAAATGTAAAATTTTCTTGTGTTTTTGTGTGTGGTATGGTATAATAAGAAAGACGGGAACGGGGAGTTTTTGGAGAAATCGGAATTTATAGGAGATAAGTTATGAGCAAAATAACAGCTTTACTGCAAAAGATGAAATCTCTGTGTAATAGTAATAATGGTAAGGACACATTTAATTCTCCGGTGACAGCGGAAGAAATATCTGATTGGGAGATTGCACACAACGTAAAGCTTTGTGATGAACTGAAAGAATTTTATCTTTTCAGTAATGGTATGAATTTACGTATCTATTTCTCAACATTCAATATCTGTCCGTTTGAAAAAATTACCTTTAGAGAAGGCGGCTTATTGGGATATGGAGAATTTTCTGAAGAACTTGAAAGAAATGGCAGAATTTGAAGGCTATATGAAAATAGGTGATTTTGTGGGAGATGGTTCAATAATATGTATAGACAGAAATTATCATGTTTGCTGTATATTTGAAGGTGATGCTGAAATAACCAAATGCTCACTTACAGAACTAATTGAAAGAGAACTTGAACATCTTGAAGAAAAAATCGAGTACAGAAAATGAAAAGAGAAAAATAACGAAGTCCTTATACGTAAATTCCAGTTTGCAAAATGAATCAACAGAAAAATCATGGAGGCAGGTATGAAAAGCAAAATCATATATTGCATCAATTTTATTTGGACAAGCTTCGTTGCGTTTTCGTTTCCGATATGTTTTGGTTTGATTTATCTCGACATAACTGGTCATGCAAAAGGCTATGGCTATGATTTAGGCTCAGAGAAAGATGTTTCTATCATGTTGGGTTGTGTGGAGCTTCTCATTTGGCTTGCCCTTGCACTGCCCTCAAACATCTATATCTTTCGGAAAACACTGCGTAAAGGCAAAGCATATTTGCTGATACCGATTGCGTGGTACATAGTCCTTGCTGTAATTTGCCTGATGATCACATTCGGTGGGTGGTCAGAATATGCAAAAGAAGTATTTCATATATGAATTTTCACTTGTAAAGGAAACACTGCATAAAACCGCTTGATGCATCTGTGCAAAATGCAGTAAAACAGCATCGCTTCCATATGCAATCTGACGAAAGCAAAAAGAAGATTTCTAAATCACTTGACTTTTGCATAGAAATGTGGTATAATTCATATCAAACAGATAGGTAATGTAGCAGTTACCGGAAAGGGAGTCATATCATGAAAGTTTATCAGAAAATCACGGATTTGATCGGCGGAACACCGCTGCTGGAACTGACGAATCTGGAGGCAAAGGACGAACTGCCGGCAAAGATCTACGGCAAGCTGGAATATTTCAATCCGGCTGGCAGCGTCAAGGACAGAATCGCCAAGGGCATGATCGATGATGCAGAGGCAAAGGGTCTGCTGAAGCCGGGCAGTGTCATCATTGAACCCACCAGCGGCAATACCGGAATTGGTCTGGCTTCCATTGCGGCAGCCAGAGGCTATCGTCTGATTATTGCAATGCCGGAAACCATGAGCGTTGAACGCCGCAACCTGATGAAAGCATACGGTGCAGAACTGGTGCTGACAGAGGGTGCCAAGGGCATGAGCGGTGCGATCGCCAAGGCAAAGGAACTGGCTGCGGAGATCCCCAACAGCTTCATTCCGTCGCAGTTCACCAATCCGGCAAATCCGGACGTGCATGAAAAGACCACCGGCGTGGAGATCTGGGACGACACAGACGGTACAGTAGACATTTTTGTTGCAGGCGTAGGCACTGGCGGTACAGTTACCGGCGTGGGCAAATACCTGAAGTCCAAAAACCCCAACGTCAAGGTCGTTGCAGTAGAACCGAAGGGTTCTCCGGTGCTGTCTGAGGGCACAGCTGGTCCGCATAAGATTCAGGGTATCGGTGCCGGATTTGTGCCGGATACACTGGATACCAGCGTGTATGATGAAGTCATTGCCGTAGAAAACGAAGATGCGTTCGAAATCGGCAGAGCCATTGCCAGAAGCGAGGGCGTGCTGGTAGGCATTTCCTCCGGTGCAGCTGTCTGGGCAGCGATCCAGCTGGCAAAGCGTCCGGAAAACAAGGGCAAGACCATTGTTGCACTGCTGCCGGATACCGGTGAAAGATACCTGTCCACACCGATGTTTTCTTAAGAAGTTCCTATGAGCGAAACAAAACCAAACACACCAGCAGAGATCCTGTATCATTTTATAGAGGGACAGCTGGAACTGGAACCGGAACACTATCCGTACACCGTCGCACAGATAACGGCTCTGGAAACAAAGGTGAAAGCCAACACGCCGTTGACCGATGCAGAATCGGAAACACTGCGGGAAGTGCTTCAGACCTACATGGAACTGTACGAGTACAGCGAAGCCGAGCAGGAAAAAGTGCTTTCTCTGCTTTCACGTTAACAGAATACAAATAATACAAATAACAGCCGCAGGGAAACCGGATTTCCGTTCCCTGCGGCTGTTGTTTTTATGTTAAAATAGGTTCCCGCTGAAATGCCGGCAGGAACTGTTGGAAAAACGCCTCCGGTGTCATCAGCACACTGGAAGTGTCCGAACAGGGCGAAAAGCACAGCAGCTTCGATTGCCGCAATGTGTTGTCTGCCTGCATCCGGCAGAGGTGCTCTTGGTCGAACAGCAGTCCCATAGGGGAAAGGGTGTGGGGCTGGCAGTGCAAAATTTCACAGATCTGCTGTAATTCCGCCGGCTCTGCGGGAGTATAGGATTCCGGCGGGGAAACTGTTTCTGCGTCTGTGCCTAGCGTCAGCAGGAAGCCGCCTGTGGTGTTGACGAAAACTCTGCATACTGGAAAAATCGGCTCCAGCTTAGATTTTTTCAGACTCTGTATCCACTGTGTCCGGTCACGATAGGCGGGGTGACAGAAGCGGGTAAAGGGAATGTCCTGCCGCATCAGATAGGAGTAGAGCAACAGTGCATCTGCATTCATGGCAAATCCGCCTCCTTTTCCGCGGGACAGACGACGTTCCGATAATAACGGGTGAAGTGCTTCGGCGTAATGCCCGTGAATTCCTTGAATTCCCGTTGAAAATGAGCCTGATCGGCATAATTCAGCAGGTCAATAAAACTGGAAACCGAATCGGCAGAATGCTCCATCATGCGGTTGAGAGCATACTGAAACCGTGCAATGCGGGCGTACATCTTCGGGGAATAGCCCATGGCATCAGAAAACATGCGGGTGAGGTGGCGTTCGGAATAACAGATTTCTTTGGCAATGTCCCCGACTTCCACATTGCCGTTGGCGTGGCTGGTAAGGTATAAGACTTGCTGCACTGTTTCCTCAACTATATATTGTTCCGGCGAGAATCGGAGCAGATATTCCTGGAACAGCCGTGCCCGTTCCCAGAGGGTGTCCGTTTCAAAAATCTGTTCCAGCAACAGTGCGGTATCTGCCGCAATCTGCGGAACAAAGGTTTCCGTGTTGGTGATCTCTTTCAGACAGACCTCGTGATTGGGAAAAAACATGCCCGGTTTCAGGCGTACTCCGAAATAGTCTGCATGCGGATACACGATAAGGGATTTTCTGCAAAACGGAGAACCGATCAGTTCCATTTTGTTCTGCTGGTTGTGGCGGATAAAGATGATGTCCACACAGCCGTCCGGAATGCAGCACATGAACAGGTTCTCGTTGGTGCGGTCGATGATCTTGTGGGTGGAGAATTGATAATATCGTGCAGCAAAAGGCGTTTTTTGAACTGCCTCCTGATAGTGCTTGACATCAAATGAGAAAAAAGGCTGCCGGATCATAAAGTCAGAATAGCTTTGATACAGATTTTTCATAGGAATTCTCCTCTCGGTGTACCAGCGATTGTAACAATTAAAACTAGGGCCATCCCGCACAAAGCCCGCCTGACGGCTTTGCACATAATCGGCCGGTGCATCTTACGCACAAACTTTGTGCGGTGTTGCCTTAAGATATTCTAAAAACCGTGGCGTTATTTGTCAATTCCGCACGGCGGATTTCTGCTTTTTGTTTTTGAATTTGCAGTTTCACTTTATTATATTAGGCGTTATACCATGAATCTTGGTTAGTATACACTAATTAAGACTGTTATTTTAAGTTTTAGCGTGTCCGTTTTTTTCAATAAAACCAGCCGGAATGGGTGTATACTAAGTACAGAAACAAGGGAAACGCAAAGCGAAAGCCACAGCGGCAGAAACGTATTTGCGGTTCCGGAGGAACAGAAAACGAAGCTGCAAAGGTGCATCTGATTCGGAAGATGTGCCTTTTTCTCGTTTCTGTCCAGTGCTTCTATAGAAAGACAATTGAGGAGGTCTTCGTTATGCGTATTAGTGAGCATCCGATTATCGAAAGCTATCACAAAGGGAAGCAGATCACGTTTACTTTCGACGGAAAGGAACTGACTGGTTATGAGGGCGATTCCATTGCTGCGGCGTTAAAGGCAGCCGGCGTCATGGTACACCGCTACACAGCGAAGCAGCACAAGCCCAGAGGCATTTTTTGTGCCATTGGCAGATGTACCGACTGTGTCATGATCGTCAACGGCGTTCCCAATGTGCGGACTTGTGTCACTCCTCTGGAGGAGGGCATGCAGATCCAGACGCAATACGGCGTAGAGCCAAAGAAGGAGGACTGACAATATGAAACGGCATGAATTGATCGTCATCGGTGCAGGACCTGCGGGTCTGAGTGCAGCGATCGAAGCAAAGAAAAACGGCATGGATGTTATCGTGTTCGATGAAAACCAACGCCCCGGCGGACAGCTGTTCAAACAGATCCACAAGTTCTTCGGTTCCAAGGAGCATCATGCTAAGACCCGTGGATTTATCATTGGTCAGCAGCTTCTAAAAGAGGCAGAGGATCTGGGCGTTCGGGTAGAACTGGACTCCACCGTAATGGGTATCTACGAAAATAAGGAAGTCACCGTAAAGCAGAACGGTGAAGTCCATCATTATAAAGGCGATGCGATTATCATCGCCACCGGTGCTGCCGAAAATATGATCCCGTTCAAGGGCTGGAACATTCCGGGTGTTATCGGTGCCGGTGCGGCACAGACCATGATGAACATTCAGGGTGTGCAGCCGGGCAGCAAGATTCTCATGGTCGGCTCCGGCAACGTGGGACTGGTCGTCAGCTTCCAGCTGCTGCAAGCCGGCTGTGAAGTGGCAGCCATTATCGATGCGGCTCCCAGAGTCGGCGGCTATGGTGTCCATGCGGCAAAGCTGGCAAGAACCGGCGTACCGTTTTACCTCTCCCACACCGTTGTGGAGGCAAAGGGCACGGACCGTGTTACCGGTGCGGTGATCGCACAGGTGGACGAGCACTTCCAGCCCATTCCGGGAACGGAAAAGGAACTGGACGTGGATACCATTTGTATTGCCGTTGGTCTGACACCAATGTCCCAGCTGGCAAGCAATGCCACCTGTGATATGGAACTGATCCCCCAGAAGGGCGGTCATGTGGCATTGCTGAGCGAATACGGCGAAACTTCCGTAGAAGGCATCTATTGTGCCGGTGACGTTGCCGGTATCGAGGAAGCAAGTTCCGCAATGATTCAGGGCCGAAGCGTGGCTTCTCACGTCAGCATGAAAGCCGGCTACCTTACTGAAGACGAGTTCGAGAGCAAGTATCAGGGCTATCAGGAGGCTCTGGGACAGCTGCGGCAGGGCATGTTTGCCCCGAAGAATAAGGGCAGAAACGACTTCACGGAAACTGATGAGGGCTATCCGATCTCCAAGACGCTGCTGGCACACGGTTATATGACTGAGGAGGAACTTTCCAAGTTTCCGGCGGCTTCTTACCAGAAAGCCGGTATCCACCCTGTGATCGAGTGTACCCAGAATATTCCGTGTAACCCGTGCCAGGACGCATGTCATTTCGGCTGCATCAAGGTGGGCGAGAACATCACACGGCTGCCGGCAATCGATGAGGAAAAGAAGTGCACCGGCTGTGGCTTGTGTGTGGCTTCCTGCTCCGGTCAGGCAATCTTCTTGGTGGACGAAACCTATGAAGAAGGCTTTGCTTCCGTGACATTCCCCTATGAGTTCCTGCCTATGCCGAAAATCGGCGATAAGGGCAAGGCTCTGGATCGTCAGGGCAAGCCAGTTTGCGATGCAGAGATCGTTGGCATCAAAAAGACACCGATTATGGACAAGACCGCAGTGGTCACGATGAAGGTGCCGCTGGAATATGTGCACGCTGCAAGATTCTATCGGGCAGAGGTTTGACGAAAGGAAGGTGCAGGATAATGCGTAAAATGATTCGGGTTGCCAATCCGGAACCCTTTGTAGAACGGGAAGACGATGACATGATCATCTGCCGGTGTGAGGAGATCACCAAGGGCGAGATCCGTCTGGCAGTGTATGACGGTATGCGTACCACCAATGAGGTGAAGCGGTATCTGCGTTCCGGCATGGGGCTGTGTCAGGGGCAGACCTGCCAGCGGCTGGTGCAGGGCATTATCGCTTCGGAACTGAAAGTGCGGCCGTCCGAGCTGGGCATGATTCAGGGCAGAGCACCGGTTCGTCCCGTAGAAATTCGGACGTTCAGCAAAAACGTGACAGATGTAAAGGAGGACTAAGCCATGCTGGAAAAACGAGAAGCAGATGTGATCATCATTGGCGGCGGCATCATGGGCTGTGCGACAGCCTACCGGCTGGCAAAGCGGGGTGTCGATGTTCTGGTACTGGAAAAGAAAGAGATCGGCAACGGCGGTTCCTGCCGAAACGCCGGCGGTGTCCGCCAGTCTGCACGTGATCCGAAAGAACTGCCGCTGGCAATGTACGCGGTACAGAACATCTGGCCGCAGCTGAGCGAGGAACTGGGCGTTGATGTAGAATATCATCAGGGCGGCAACCTGCGTCTGGGTCTGACAGACAAGGACATCAAGGTGCTGGAAAACCACACCGCCAAGAGCACCAAGCTGGGGCTGGAAGTGGAAATGATCAGCGGCGACGAAGCACGAAAGCTTTGTCCGTACATGTCCGAAGAAGTGGTTGCCGCAAGCTGGTGCCCCTCTGACGGACACGCCAACCCGCTGAAAGCCACACTGGGCTTTTACCGCAAGGCATTGCAGCTGGGCGTGACATTCGTCACCGGTGTCAAGGTCATGGCTCTGGAAAAGGTCAAAGGTCGGATCCGCAAGGTCATCACAGACGATGGTGTCTATGAAGCTGACCAGATCCTGCTCTGTGCCGGCTATGAATCCCGCCGTATCGCCAATACTGTAGGCATTGATGCTCCGGTAGAACGACAGTTCAATGAAGTACTGGTCACCGAGGCACAGCCGAAGATGTTCGATATTATGCTGGGCGTTGCCGGCGGCGAGTTCTACGGGCACCAGTCGGAACACGGTTCCTTTGTGCTGGGCGGCAACAGCGGCTTGCAGGCGTTTACTTCCAACAATGACAATTTCGTCACCAACAGCCTGACCGCTCCCTGTATCTCCCGCGGTATCATCAAGTATTTCCCGATCCTGGAAAATGTCAAGGTGGTTCGTACATGGTCCGGCTGGTATGACCAGTGCATTGATGTGCTGCCGGTGATCGACAACATCAAGGAAGTGCCGGGTCTGACTGTGGCGTTTGGTTTCAGTGGGCATGGCTTTGGTATCAGTCCGGCGGTTTCCATTGCCGTCAGTGAACTGATGCTGGACGGCAAGTCCACCACCATTGATATCAGCCAGCTGACCTATGACCGTTTCCACGCAAAGGGTTAAACTACATATTGTAAGTTGAGGCAATACCGCACAAAGATTGTGCGGCAGATGCGTCGTCAAATTTTTCGTCAGA
>ERZ791826.1492-NODE-1492-length-13452-cov-2.238412_pt1 | contig 13452 bp, 8 predicted proteins | sample MGYA00510297_ERZ791826 | MGnify/ENA primary metagenome ERZ791826 (study PRJEB30046, sample SAMN00792004) | human gut metagenome | study: EMG produced TPA metagenomics assembly of the A metagenome-wide association study of gut microbiota in type 2... | reverse complement strand
TCGCGTACCTTCAGTATGGGCTTGAACTTTAACTTTTAAATCAGGAGGAAGAAAATGAAAAAGAAACTGACTTTTATAATGATACTTGTCGTACTTGCCTTGACATCGTGCAGTGATTTTCTGGATAAGTACCCCAAATACGGTGTGGACCCCGAATCGGAAGTGACCAATGAGATTGCCGTAGCACTGACTACTGCCTGCTATAAGACGTTGCAGTCGTCCAATATGTATAATCAGCGCCTGTGGAGCCTCGACATCCTTGCCGGCAACAGCGAGGTAGGTGCCGGAGGAGGAACCGACGGACTGGAAACTGTTCAGGCGGCTAACTTTATAGCGCAGAGCGACAACGGTTTTGCCCTGTACGTATGGCGTTCTCCGTGGGTAGGCATCGGACGTTGTAATATCGTGCTTTCCAATCTGCCTTCGGCTGCCATCTCCGATGAGATAAAAGACCGTTGCATGGGTGAGGCATATTTCCTGCGTGCTCATTACTACTATATCCTCGTCCGCCTTTATGGTGGCGTACCTTTGCGGTTACAGCCCTTTGAGCCGGGACAGTCGACGGATATTGCCCGCAATACGGTAGATGAAGTATATGCGCAGATTCTATCGGACTGTAAGAATGCGGTGGATATGCTTCCCCCAAAGAGCAGTTACGGAGAAAATGACAAGGGACGTGCCTGCAAAGAGGCGGCGATGGCTATGCTGGCAGATATTTACCTGACGCTGGCGCCCAATCATCGGGATTATTACAATGAAGTCGTTACGTTGTGCGACCAGATTACTGCGATGGGATATGATTTGTCTCAGTGCAAGTATGCCGATAATTTCGACGCTACGATCAATAACGGTGCGGAATCCCTTTTCGAAGTACAATACTCCGGCAGTACGGAATACGATTTCTGGGGAGGGGACAACCAGTCTTCCTGGCTGTCGACCTTCATGGGACCCCGCAACTCCGGCATGGTGGCAGGCGCTTACGGATGGAATCTGCCTACGGAAGAATTTATCAAAGAGTACGAAGCGGGCGATTTGCGCAAAGATGTGACCGTGTTATATCAAGGCTGTCCTGCTTTCGACGGCATGGAGTACAGACGTTCGTGGTCGGGTACAGGTTACAACGTCCGGAAGTTCCTTGTGTCGAAGACCGTTTCGCCGGAATATAATACCAACCCGAATAACTTCGTGGTATACCGTTATGCGGATGTCCTGTTGAAGAAGGCGGAAGCCCTGAACGAACTGGGACATCCCGACCAGGCTGCCGCACCTCTGAATATCGTCCGTCAGCGTGCCGGACTGGCGGATGTGCCGACTACCTTGAATCAGGAAACAATGCGGGAAAAGATTATTCACGAACGCCGGATGGAACTTGCTTTTGAGGGACATCGCTGGTTTGACATGATTCGCATCAATAATGGTAACTATGCGATTGAGTTCCTGAAATCCATCGGCAAGAATCAGGTGACGAAGGAACGTCTGCTGCTGCCCATCCCGCAGACAGAGATGGACTCTAACAATCTGATGACTCAGAATCCCGGTTATTAATCGCCTTTACAATCATTCATTTAGACAGATCATATGATGAAGAAATATATATATCAGATGTTGTGCTCTCTTTTCATCGGCGGAGCGATGGTTTCCTGCGCCGAGGATTATATGGAGACGGACAAGGGACATGATACGCTGACTCTTACGGTGAATCAGCAGGAGATCGTATTGAACGAAAAGAATCACAGTCAGGAGGCGTTAACGCTTTCATGGACTACGGGAACGAACTACGGAAGCGGAAACCGTATTTCTTATACACTGGAAATAGCCAAGGCGGGAACCGACTTCGCCCGTGCCTATTCCGTAGATTTAGGAACGGGAACTTATCAGTGGACGAAGAAAACGGAAGAACTCAATCAGTTTCTGAACACGCAGCTAGGCGTCGGCTATGCCGAAAAAGTATCGCTGGAAGCACGCATTACCGCTACTGTTGCCGGAATGGAAGAAAAGGAGCAGCGTGCCACAGTTGCGCTGGATGTGACTACTTATCAACCGGTTACTCCGACGCTTTACCTCATCGGAGAAGCTGCCCCTAACGGATGGAGCGCCGATCAAGCGACGCCTATGGAGCGCACGGACAACGGACAGTTTACGTGGACAGGAAAGCTGAATACCGGTGTATTCAAGTTTATAACGACATTGGGAGAATTTCTTCCATCCTACAACCGGGATGCCGCTGCCGGAGAAGAACTACGGCTTATCTACCGCACATCGGGCGACGAACCGGACGAACCGTTTACAGTCAGCAAGGAAGCGACCTATATAGTCAAGGTAGACCTGCTCGACCTGACAATGACCATGACCGAAACGGAAAACATCGGATGGCGCTTTGAAGAATTCTATATTGTCGGCTCCTTTACCGGCGACAATGGCTGGGGATTCGAGGCACTGTCTAAAGATGCCGTTCAGATGAATCTGTTCCATTATGGTGCCGTGATTCCGTGGAAGGCGGACGGTGATTTTAAGTTTACTTCCGTGACGGACTTCGGTCATTCGGATGCTTTCTTCCATCCCACCGAAGGGAACGCTCCGTATACTTCCACTTCAGTTGTACTGGGAGGTGAAGACAATAAATGGCAAATGAAGGAAAGCGAATGCGGCAAGGCCTATAAAGTGCTGTTCCTCACAGCCAAGGGAAAGGAAAAGATGCTGATGCGTCCGTTTACCCCCTACGAAGGACTGTATCTGGTAGGCGATGCCACTCCGAACGGATGGAGCATCGACAACGCCACCCCGATGGCTAAAAGTGCCGACAGCCCTTACATCTTTACCTGGAGCGGTACACTGAATACAGGGGAGATGAAGATTTCCTGCGACAAGCAGTCCGACTGGAACGGAGACTGGCTGATGGCGGACAAGAGCGGAAAGGCACCGACCGGTGAAGTGGAGACAGCCTTATTTACCAGTAAAACGGATGCGGAACTGAAGAATATGTATCCGGATACAGACCTCGGCAGTCTGGACAATAAATGGAATATTCAGGAAGCTGGCTCGTATCGGATTACGATTGACCAGTTGAAAGAAACGATTTCGATTGTAAAACAATAAACAAGTATTCAAGATGAAGAAGATAATATATTTGGTGGCTGCCTTCCTGTGTCTGTCTTGCAGCGACGATCATGAATCGAACCCACAGAACGGAGGAGCGTCGGGCAGTGTGACCGAAGTAACTCCGGTGACATCGGACTTATGCGTGGAACTGACAACTGACAAGGCTTTTTATAAACCGAACGAGACAGTGACTTTCACTGCCGCCGATGCCTTGCCTGCCGGAACAAAGGTACGCTATCGCCTTTTGGGAGAAATAGTCGGAGAAGAACCGGTCAGCGGTACGAACTGGACATGGAAGGCTCCTTCCACCGATTTCAAAGGATACATGGCAGAACTTTACCGGCAGGAAAACGGTACGGATGTCATCGTCGGTACGATTGCGGTAGATGTATCCAGCCATCCGGCACGTTTCCCCCGATATGGCTTCGTGGCAGATTTCGACGGAGTCAAGACAGAAGAGAAAACACTGGAAGAGATGGCCTATCTGAACCGCCATCACATCAACTGGGTACAGTTTCAGGACTGGCACAATAAACATCATTGGCCGCTGGGCGGCACACGCACGCAGTTGGACGAGGAATATCTCGACATTGCGAACCGCCCTGTCCATACAAGCTCTGTGAAGAATTATATCAAGGCACAACAACATTTTGGAATGAAGTCCATGTTCTATAATCTTTGTTTCGGGGCATTGAAGGATGCGGCTTCCGACGGGGTGAAAGAAGAATGGTATCTGTTTAAGGACGCTTCGCATACCACGAAAGACAGTCACGACCTGCCAAGCGGATGGAAGAGCAATATCTATCTGGTAGATCCTTCCGACAAGGAATGGCAGCAATATATGGCGGAACGGAATGACGACGTGTATGCGAACTTCGCCTTCGACGGCTATCAGATCGACCAGTTGGGCAAGCGGGGAACGCTTTACAACTACAACGGTACACCGGTCAACCTCCGCGAAGGATATGCTTCTTTTATCGAAGCCATGAAGCAGGCGCATCCCGACAAGAGTCTGGTGATGAATGCCGTAAGCCGCTACGGTGCCCGTCAGATCGGAGAAACCGGTAAAGTAGATTTCTTCTATAATGAGATGTGGGCGGATGAGGCGGACTTTACCCATCTGAAAGCCGTCCTGTATGAAAACGGAGTGTATGGCAATAATCAGCTGAATACGGTTTTCGCTGCCTATATGAACTATAATAAGGCGGATCATCGGGGAGAGTTCAATACAGCGGGCATCCTGCTGACGGATGCGGTGATGTTCGCTTTGGGTGGCTCGCATCTCGAACTGGGTGGTGATCATATGCTGTGCAAAGAATATTTCCCGAACGACAACCTGACGATGAGCGAGGAACTGAAAACGGCAATGGTTCACTACTACGACTTCCTCACGTCTTATCAGAACCTGCTCCGCGATGGCGGAACGGAGAACAGCATCGCTATGAACTGTACCAACGGAGAAATGAAACTCAACGTATGGCCTCCAAAGTTGGGGTCGGTCACTACCTACGCCAAGCAGGTAGACGGCAAGCAAGTAGTGCATCTGCTTAACTTCTCGCAGGCGAACAGCCTTAGCTGGCGGGACGTGGACGGCACCATGCCCGAACCTGCCCTGATCACGTAATCGGCCTTGCAGATGAACCTGCCCGCCAAAGTGAATAAATTGTGGGTGGCATCGCCGGACGTACACGGAGGAGCTTTGCAGGAACTGGCATTTACGCAGGAGAACGGGGTAGTCTCCTTCACACTGCCTGCCTTGAAATACTGGACAATGATTGTAGCTGAATAAGGCAGTTGCAACGGAATAACTAAAACGATAGGTATGAAGATTAGATATAAGTTTGGGGTGTGGATGTTGTGTCTGATGTTTCCGGCGTTGGTCTGGGCAGAAAACGCAAAAAGTATATGTACCTCTTTTACGCAGCAGGGACGTCAGGTGACTTTTCACCTGGCGGACAGTGCCGCACTACAACTGCAACTTTGCAGCCCTTCCGTGGTAAGAATCTGGTTCTCGCCGGACGGGAAGCTGCAACGGAGAAACGCTTCCTTTGCCGTGATCAATGAAGAACTGGAAGATGTGGGAACGGTTCATGTGGACGAACAGGCCGCCTGCTATGAGATATTTACCTCGAAGCTGCGCATACGGGTGAACAAGTCGCCGCTTAGTCTCCAGATATTCGACAAATATCAGAAACTCCTCTTCAGCGACTATGCCGATAAAGGACACGTAAGCGAAGGCACGAAGAAGGTGGAATATAAAACGCTTCGCCGTGACGAGCATTTCTTCGGACTTGGGGAGAAGACCGGCAAGATGGACCGCAGAGGAGAATCTTACAAGATGTGGAACAGCGATAAACCTTGTTACAGTGTGGTGGAAGACCCTCTTTACAAGAGCATCCCTTTCTTTATGAGCAGTTACCGGTATGGTATTTTCCTCGATAATACGTATAAGACAGAATTTAAGTTCGGAACGGAAAGCCGTGATTATTACAGCTTCGAGGCGCCGGACGGGGAGATGATTTACTACTTCATCTTCGGCAAGGACTATAAGGAAATCCTGAGTCAATATGTAGGACTGACGGGCAAACCTATCATGCCTCCGAAATGGGCATTGGGCTTTGCGCAATGCCGTGGCCTGCTGACAAGCGAGAAACTGAGCCGCGAAATAGCCGAAGGCTACCGGACACGCGGCATCCCCTGTGATATAATCTATCAGGATATCGGCTGGACGGAACATCTACAGGACTTCGAATGGCGGAAAGGAAACTACGAGAACCCGAAAAAGATGCTTGCCGACCTGAAAGCAATGGGATTCAAGGTAGTCGTATCGCAAGACCCGGTCATCTCGCAAGCCAACAAGAAGCAATGGGAGGAAGCGGACCGTCTGGGTTATTTTGTCAAGGACAGCACGAACGGGAAGAGTTATGACATGCCGTGGCCTTGGGGCGGAAACTGTGGGGTAGTGGATTTTACCTTACCTGCCGTAGCCGACTGGTGGGGAGCCTATCAGCAGAAACCCATTGACGACGGAATCTCCGGCTTCTGGACGGATATGGGAGAACCCGCATGGAGCAACGAAGAGCAGACCGAACGCCTTGTGATGAAACATCACCTGGGTATGCACGATGAAATCCATAATGTCTACGGACTGACTTGGGATAAAGTGGTCAAAGAGCAATTCGAGAAACGGAATCCGAACCGTCGCGTCTTCCAGATGACCCGTGCCGCTTATGCGGGATTGCAGCGTTATACGTTCGGCTGGACGGGAGATTGCGGAAATGGAGACGATGTATTGCAGGGCTGGGGGCAACTGGCCAATCAGATTCCGGTGATTCTTTCCGCAGGGCTGGGAGTGATTCCGTTTACTACCTGTGACATTACGGGGTATTGCGGAGACATCGAAGACTATCACTCCTTTGCGGAACTTTATACCCGCTGGATACAGTTCGGTGCATTCAATCCTTTGAGCCGTATTCATCATGAGGGGGATAATCCGGTAGAACCGTGGCTCTTCGGTCCGGAAGCGGAAAAGAACGCGAAGGAGGCCATCGAACTGAAATATCGTTTATTGCCTTATATCTATACGTATGCCCGCGAAGCTCATGATACGGGATTGCCCATCATGCGTCCGCTCTTTTTGGAATATCCGGCGGATATGGAAACGTTCTCTACAGACGGCCAGTTCTTGTTCGGACAAGAGCTGCTGGTAGCTCCGGTGGTGAAGAAGGGGGCACGTACGAAGAATGTCTATCTGCCCGAAGGCACTTGGATTGACTACAACAATAAACAAACAGTCTATACCGGAGAACAGTGGACTACCGTGGAAGCTCCCTTGTCGTGCATCCCGATGTTTGTAAAGCAGGGTTCCATCATCCCCACCATGCCGGTGATGAACTACACGCATGAGAAACCGGTCTATCCGCTGATCTTTGAAGTATTTCCGGCACCAAAAGGAGAGGAGGCCTCGTTCACTTTGTACGAAGATGAGGGAGAAGACCTCGGCTATCAACGGGATGAGTTTGCCAAAACTCCCGTTCGCTTCCGGACGGAGGAGGGTGGTTATCTTCTTTCGGTTGGTGCCCGTGAAGGAAAAGGGTATGCAGTGCCCGCTCCCCGAAACTTTATTTTCCGTATGTATCTGAAGACGGCTCCCAAAGGAATTACCGTGCAAGGCAAGAAAGTAAAGAAGGTGAAGCCGGAACGTCTGGAAGAGAATCCGGACGATGACACTGAAAGTATGGTGTGGAGTTGGGATAAGGCGACCGGTATTTGCAGCCTTCGTATGCCGGACCGAGGGGAAGAAAGTCGGATTTCCCTGCGTTTATGACTTGAACTCAACGCCTACATAAAGATATAAATTTGAAGAATTGCTGTCATCTGTCACTAAACCTGTGACAATAGTCTGATAATTAAATCATAAGACCGTGACAGCAACCTGTGACAGCAGCGTGACGGAAAGATTTGCCGTCACGCTGTCATTCATTTCAGCTATTAATAAGCCGAGTTTGTTTTAAGGTATGAAACTACAGTTCCCATTGCTTGAAACTTTGGTTCCCATTACTTGAAACTGTAGTTTCAAAGGTTTGAAACCAAAAGTTCCAAGCGTATGAAACTATAGTTTCTCACCGATGAAACTCTGGTTTCAAGCAGTGAAACTGTACTTCCCTAATAATGGTTGGCTTGTTTATGTCTAATAGCTGTACTGGCCGAAATCAATTGATGAACTCGTAATCCGTCAGTTGGTATCTTTTCTGCTTGTATTCTTTTGTCCTTTTAAGTTTTACCTTTCCTTTTGCAGCTTCCAGCGTTACTTCGTTGAATTGTCCTTTTTGGAAATCGTAACTTATACCGTCATCTTCGAGAAGGAGGAACGTTGCCGAAGGAGCGCCGTATACTTTGCAATGCAAATTGAATACAGTTTGAGCATCCACATAGGGGACAGGTGCGGCCAATGGCAATAACGTTCCCTGGCGGACGTAGAGTGGCAACTGATCTAATTCCGTCGTAATCTCATATTCACGGTTGCCTTCATATTTCTCATTGGTATTGAAGTTGTACCATGTTCCTTCGGGGAAGTAGACCGTTCTCGTTTTCTTGTTCTGATATAAAGGAGCAGCCATCAATCCGTCTCCCATCATATACTGGTCACTGATGGTGCGCAAACGTTCATCTTTGGGATAATCCATCAATAGCGGACGGAAGGGAGGTACTCCTTCTTTATAATATGTATAAAAAGCACTGTACAGATAAGGGATCAGCTGCATACGCAGATTAATCAGTGTGCGGGCATATTCTTCATACCTCTTTGCTTCCGGCAGGAACTCGCCACGTTCGTTCTTTCCACGGTCGAATTGCAGCCACGGAGCGTATTGCAGATACCATGCATTGACCATAGCCTGCGGAGAAAGAATCACCGTTTGCAGACGATGGAAGAAATCTTCGGCAGAATGTGCCTCACGCACTTCAGGACACCACAACAGTCCTCCGAATGCCGAGTTGCAAAGTGCCTGAATGTACTCTTTGGGATCGTATGTATCACTATAAAGTACGGCGTTGCGTGGAGACATGAACATACCGGACGACCGGTAATCCTGATAGGTGCGGGTATTCTTTTCACGATAGATACTGTCCATCGCATTCACATAAAGGGAACCGAATACCTGGTGCATCTTTTCTCCGTCGATGCCCGAAGGGAACTGTGCCATATCCGGGAAGCACCATGTGGCGGAAGCAAAAGATATGTTCGAGTTGTCACATTCGTCCAGTTTGAAGCCGGAGATGCCTTCTTCTATCAGTGTGCGGTGGTAATCGGTAAATATTTTGTGTGCTTCCGGCTGGATGAAGTCCGGTACCAGTCCGTTCCATACAAGGAAATCGCCTGAGTAGGGCTCCAGCGCCTTCCGGATGGGGGAAGAAGGATGAACATACGCGTGTTCCCACAGGTTTACTTTGTATCCTTTCTGCTGCAACTGGTCCAGCATTTCTTTGTGCCTTGGAAAACGGTCGTCGCTCCAGCGATAAGAACAGGAGTAAGTGGCCGTCTGCCATCCCGGTTCGAGTCCCAGTACGTCGCACGGAATCTGTTTCTCGCGGAAATAGTTGGCAAAACGCATGACGGAGTCTTGCGTCGCATCTCCTTTGACACGGTATTTGAATCCGAGTCCCCACATCGGAGGAAGACATCCGCCGCCGGAGAGGAGGTTGTATCTCTTGACTACATCCAGCACTTCCGGTCCGGTGATGATAAATACCTCAATGCCTTTGGCGCCGGGTACGTCGATATGGACTTTATTTCCGTTGCTTCTGTTCTTATACAAGTCTTCTGTGGTGGTAGCAATGTGTTTTCTTTCTTCCGCTTGTAGTTGACGACTATGCTCGGTTTTCTGATTGGAGCCGCATAGGAAAGTGGTATACCGTGCCGTGTTGACCAGAATACCGTACCCTTTGGTAGAGACGTAGAATGTCTGCGGAGCATGTGTATATCCGAGTCCGTTCAGCGGATTGTCGTTTACTATCGGGCGCTTGCGCAGGCCACGCTGACCGAAAGTTTCGAATTGAAGTCCGAAACCGTATATTTGTTCGTTGTCCTCCAGAGGGACTTCGATCAGACAGCCACGGTCGGTTATCTTTATTTGCACTTCGTCGGGGCTGAAGGGCGGCTTTGCAGTCGGGAGTTGTTTCATTGCTTCTACGGCAGGGTTCCCGCCGAATAAGGAATAAGGGGTAAAAGTGTCAATTTCTCCCGCTTGCAGCTTGATGATTCCCGGAGCAATTTCTTCTTGAGCGGATGCTTGCCCGGCAAACAGGAGACCTACTGTGGATAGAAAAAGGTTGAGTAATAGTTTTCTCATTATAGTTTATTTTATCATGGTTATATTAAAATAGACTTTTGAAATGCGATTTTCCACTAAAATGCAATAAAAGAATATTGCAAATATAGGAATAAAACAGATGCGGTATCAAGTATTAATACCTGAGAAGTCAGATAAAGTGACCTGTCACGACATATATTAATGTTTGTGACGGGAGATATTAATATCTTCTTTTTTTGACCGTGATTCTAAAAATAAGGTTTTATATTTGTCCTTGTTCAAGCATGAAAAAGAATAAAACCATGAAAAAGAATTGTTTTCTCCTTCTCTTTTTGCTTTGTGCCTGCCTCGTTCAGGCACAGGATACGTATCGTACCGACAAGGATGTACCTTACATTTCCGGCTCCGAAACAGATGCTTATCGTCTGGAACGTTGTAAACTGGATGTTTATTATCCCGAGAATAAAAAAGATTTTTCCACCATTGTATGGTTTCATGGCGGTGGTATGGAAGGAGGAAGTAAATTTGTTCCCAGGGAACTGACGGATCAAGGCTTTGCAGTAGTGGCAGTTAATTATCGTTTGAGTCCGAAAGCAAAGAATCCGGCTTATATAGAAGATGCCGCCGAAGCTGTGGCATGGACATTCCGGAATATCGAAAAGTATGGCGGTCGCAAGGATCGTATCTTTGTTTCCGGTCATTCGGCGGGAGGTTACCTTACGTTGATTCTGGCAATGGATAAGAAATACATGGCTGCATACGGAGCCGATGCGGATAGTGTAGCTGCCTATCTTCCGGTCAGCGGGCAGACAGTCACTCATTTTACCATCCGCAAAGAACGTGGCCTGCCCAACGGAATCCCCATCATTGACGAATTTGCTCCGGTAAATAAGGCCCGCAAGGATACCGCTCCTGTTGTGCTGATTACGGGGGATAAGAATCTGGAAATGGCTGACCGGTACGAAGAGAATGCACTGCTGGCATCGGTATTGAAGAATATCGGCAATCGGAAAGTCTCTTTATATGAACTGCAAGGATTTGACCACGGACAGGTACTCGGTCCTGCCTGCTATCTGATCGTTAATTATGTGAAGAGGTTCAAGTAATAGACCTGTGATATTCTTTCATTTGATATGGATAATGTGTATATTTGCACGAAACTCATATCAAAAATGTGTAAGTTCTCACATTTCAGATATCAAAAATGTGACTCGGTATGTTTGAAAGAGGAATTATTCAGCTGTTAGTGGCTTGGAAAACGGATGTAAACAGGAAGCCTTTGGTTATTCATGGGGCGAGACAAGTGGGTAAGACGTGGGCTTTGAAGTATTTCGGTCAGAAATACTTTGAAGATGTTGCCTATTTTAGTCTGGATAAAGATGAAAGCGGACTTTGTGATATCTTTAAAACGACTAAAGACCCCGAGCGCATTATACAGCAATTGTCCTTTTTGCATGGACGAAAAATTAATCCTCAGACTACTTTGCTGATATTGGATGAGATTCAGGAGTGCAATGAAGCGCTGAACTCTTTGAAATATTTCTGCGAAGAAGCACCCGAATATGCAGTGGCTTGCGCTGGTTCTTTACTTGGAATTTACCTGAATCCCATAGGCAATTCCTTTCCGGTTGGAAAAGTAAATCATCTGTCTATGTATCCGCTGACTTTTACGGAGTTTCTGAATACGAAAGATCCGGCGATGTATCAATATATGTGCTCTGTCAAAGAAATAGCACCTCTTCCCCAAATCTTCTTCGACAAACTGCGGGAAGCCTTCATTGCCTATTCTATTTGTGGCGGTATGCCCGAACCTGCTTCTTTGATGGTTGACTTTAATGATATGCAAAAAGTGGATTCATCGCTTCGGGATATATTGAATGACTATGCTCTGGATTTTGTGAAACATACTACACCTACGTTGGCGCCCCGTATCAATTATGTATGGAACTCTCTGCCCTCTCAATTGGCGAAAGAAAATCGTAAGTTTGTTTATCAACGGGTCCGTCCCGGAGCACGTGCGCGTGAATACGAAGATGCTATTTTATGGTTGGAACAAGCTGGTCTTGTCAACAAAGTAGTTCTGAGCAAGTCGCCTAGGCTGCCACTGAAAGCCTACGATGATTTGAGCACTTTTAAGCTCTATGCATTGGACATAGGGTTGTTGAGGCAATTGTCCGAACTGGATGCAAGTGTTTTGTTATTGTCCACTCCCGGATATACGGAATATAAAGGGGCATTGGCAGAGAATTATGTATTGCAAAGTCTTACAGCACAATTTCAGGCTTCGTTCCGTTACTGGACTTCCGGTAATAAAGCAGAAGTGGATTTTTTACTTCAGCATGGTAATCATATTTATCCGGTAGAAGTGAAAGCAGACCAGAATATAACAGGTAAAAGTCTGATTCAGTACGAGAAACTTTATCAACCTGCTTGCCGGATTCGATATTCGATGCTGAATTTGAAACAAGACGGCAATCTGATTAATATTCCTTTATTTCTTGCGGATAAGACGAAAGAGCTGCTGAATAATAACGTGGGATAAAGAATAGAGAGAAACGGCCAAGTGATGAAAAATACAGGTCATTTAAGGAAAATATCTGTGAAATGTAACGTTTCTCATAGTCTGTGAATCATTTATTATATCAGAAATCGGTCGTATTGGCTACATTTACTCCGATTTTACAAACTAATAAATAAAATAGCTATGAAGACATTAAGCAGAACTGTACTTACTCTTTTTGTTTTATCCTTCTCCTGTTTGGCAGCGATAGCCGGAGAAGTATCTTTTAAAATAACCAAGCAATATCTGAACTTCCCCATCTCCCATAAAGAGAACAGAGGAAGGATGACTTTTGAAGTAAACGGCAAGCCGGATTTATCCGTCGTTATCCGTCTGGCGCCGGATGAAGCGGAATACTGGGTGTTTAAAGATGTGTCGGCTTTCAAAGGAAAGACGATCAAGATAACCTACGACGGCAATGAGAAGGGATTGAGTAAAATATACCAGTCCGACGAAATCGAAGGACAAGCTGAACTGTATAAGGAAAAGAACCGTCCGCAATTCCACTTCACTACCCGGAGAGGCTGGATCAATGACCCTAACGGATTAATCTATTATGAGGGCGAATACCACCTGTTCTACCAGCACAATCCTTTCGAAAGAGACTGGGAGAATATGCACTGGGGCCATGCGGTCAGCAAGGACCTGATACACTGGACAGAATTACCGGACGCTCTGTATCCCGACCATTTAGGAACGATGTTCTCCGGTTCGGCAGTCATCGACTATGATAATACCGCCGGATTCAATAAAGGCAAGACTCCAGCCATGGTTGCCGCCTTCACTGCCGCCAGCAGTGACAGACAAGTGCAGGGGATAGCCTACAGCCTTGACAAAGGACGTACCTTCACGAAGTACGACAAGAATCCGGTGATTAACTCCAAGGAGAAATGGAACTCTCAGGACACACGCGACCCGAAAGTGTTCTGGTATGCGCCCTCCAAACATTGGGTACTGGTACTGAACGAGCGCGACGGACAC
>ERZ791826.1470-NODE-1470-length-13656-cov-2.330270_pt1 | contig 13656 bp, 7 predicted proteins | sample MGYA00510297_ERZ791826 | MGnify/ENA primary metagenome ERZ791826 (study PRJEB30046, sample SAMN00792004) | human gut metagenome | study: EMG produced TPA metagenomics assembly of the A metagenome-wide association study of gut microbiota in type 2... | reverse complement strand
TAGTCGGAATACCCGCAAACGCTTTCTTAATACTATCTCCCAGATCCGTGCGCACCTGTGTACCAACCGCCTCATAATCCTGTTGATACTGCCATGCGCTCTTGGTCGCACTGATCGCAGCTCCATGCAGTTCCCGCACCGTCATTAATTCATGCCGGCGCAGACTACTGCCCAAAAGTTCTGCCGGAGCTTCGGCAATCTCACGCACTGCCGTTACGGCATCCTGCATCGCATGAATCTGTGCGTCTTCTGTAACTGCCGCCTCGCCCGTCTGATCCGTCCGATAATAACTCATCTCTATTTCCCGCAAACGATCCACAAGTTCAGCCAAGCTCTCTGTCTCCACAGATATCCCCTGCGCACGCATAGACATCACTGCCGGGATTGTCATTTTTAATCGTATTTCCTCAAGTTGTCGCCAAGCTGTAACCTGCGGCAAAGGCATGACTTCTGCCGTCTCCTGTCCCGACAGTTCGCCAGCCATTACGGTTGTTTCCTGTCCAACTTTTCGATCAGATGTGTTCGCTGCTTCTTGTCCAATTTTACGGTCAGATGCACTCATCGCCCCCTGTCCCATTTTGCGGTCAGATGACACTCCTGCGCTCTGTCCTACTTCACGGTCAGACGATGCTCCTGCGATCTGTCCCACTTCATGGTCAGAAGCGCCTTGCTCTGTCTGATGCGCGTCAAGATAATCCTGCAGCACCGGATCTGCCTTTTCTGTTGTTACCTGTTCCACATCCTGCGCCGTGATCTCTTTTACCTTCTGTATCAAATCCCCGGCAAGCCAAATTCCTTTGTCCCCCGGAACTGTCTGCTCTGCCGGCAATCCCATTGCCATCGTCTGCACGATCTGCTGCAGCGTCATCTCCAAACAGGTACTCTGCTGCATCTGATCTAACATCTCTAATGTCTGCATATTCTCAGCCGTGATCGGCAGTTCATTCGCAAACAGCCACTTTGCCATCGCTTGATCCGAAGCTCCCCCTCGTCCGATCTGCTGCAAGATATGTTCGATCTGTGGTGCATACGCCGCCATATCTTTCTCAGTGATCGATGCGTTGTCAACTGCCGTACTGCCGGAATGCATTCCTTGATATACCGCTTCTATCGTCGGCTGGGTTCCATTTTGTATAACGTAAACTTTCGCCGCATCTGTCATTTCATTGATCGACATACTCATCTGCAGCGTTCCCGCTACCTTATCCACAAATTCTTTGGTTGCAGGCAGATTTGCTTCCTGCAGTGCATCACGGATCTGTGCCTCGCTCTTTTGCGCCAAAAATCCCTGCTGCTGCATTTTTTCCAAATCGTTCGCCAACTGCTCGCGAAGTTCTTTATTTTCTTCCATCCGGTCTGCTTTCCACTCACGCTCCTCACGGATGCGCTTAACGGCGCGCTCCAAACTGGATTTTTGGTATTCTTCCAAAGCACTATCCTCATCCTCAAGTGCGGCACAATCCTCTCCGGTCACAACCTTAAGATTGCGACTGGCAGCATTATCATTTTGCACACGATCCGCTGCGATTTCCGTTGCCTGTCTACCCGTATAATTCTCCGAACCGGACTCACGAAGTCCCTGTAGCTGTGGCATCATAAAATCAGTCTGAACGGCTTTACCACGAATCCCCAAATAACCCGCATCAGCAGTTGCCGCATTATTTTTCCCGACGTTATAGTACTTAGAGGATGCTTCCGTCGTTCCGGATCCCGCATCTCCCTGTAACATGATATCATTTATATTCATTAGCTACCTCTCTTTATCAGTGCCGAAAGATCATGAGATCCTTATTAAAGAAATTCAAACCTTTTTGGCACCTGAATCCTATAAAGTAAAAAAAGAGTGCCAAACATGAACTTTGACACTCACATCCTATAAATATATTCGACCAAAAGGGCTAATTTCTTTACCCTATAAATTCAGTCCGTTTAACGTCATGCCCTCTATGAGCTCCCCCTTGTTGAAGCAGCTCGCTCAGACCTTCTTCGCCGTTTCAAACGCTTTCTGATAACTCAATACTTTCTTTATGTAAGAACGACACTGTGATGGTATACCGCCCACACGCCGTACCGTTCCACTTCCGGCATTATACGCCGCCAGCGCTAACTTTACATCTCCGTTATATTCCTTTAACTTGCTGGCGATGCACTTCGCTCCACCCATAATATTTTGCTCTGGATCAAAGGGATCCTCTACGCCAAGTCCACGCGCCGTATCCGGCATCAACTGCATAACGCCCATTGCCCCCGAACTAGACACATCCCTCTCATTGAAATTAGATTCTGCTTTGGCAATTGCCTTAAGCAAACTTTCGGATACTCTGTATTTTTTGGCTGCTTTCTTAAAATAGCTGTCATAAGGCGTTGTCTTCATAGACGATGCTGATGTCGTTTTCTTAGTGCTTGTACTTCCGGTTGACACCGTACGATTCGTTTTCTGACTCTGACCGGTCGATGTCCCAGACGCAGATGAGGTTGTTCTGGAACTTCCCGTGCGGTCTAACTTTGACGTGTCCGCAGAATAGTCCAGATGTTTCACCGCACTCGTCTTCGTAGACTTCGTGCGTCCCTGTGCTTTCAGCATATCGTCAAAACTGGTAATAGAACTCCTGCGGCCAGCTTCACCCGCATGCGTCTTCAACGGTTTGATCGGCAAAGCCTGCACTTTCCCATCCGTAATATTATTCGCCGTCATATACCTCTCCTTTCTGCAAACATCTCCTGCAATGTCATATCCAACTTCCCCTGTCTCGGATTCGCCACAGACACTTCCGAAAGCGTGACAGCCATCTCTGCTGCAGCTTGATTTACAGCTTTTTCCTCAGGCTCTATTGGCACAATCTGCTGTAATCTCGGCTCTCTTGCATTCGATACCACCGCCCTCACATTAGCAGGTGACTTCACATTCATCTCGCAAAAGTCTATCTTCTTTGGCGACAGTGGCTTCGCATTCGCTCCACAAGTCTCAATCTCTCTCGGTGACAGTGGCTTCGCATTCACTCCACAAGTCTCAATCTCTCTCGGTGACAGTGGCTTCGCATTCACTCCACAGGTCTCAATCTCTCTCGGTGACAACGGTTTCGCATTTGCTCCATAGGTTTCAACCTCACGAACGGCTATCGTTTTCCCCTGTATCACGTTCATCGAATGCACCCCCCTCGCCATCGTCTCATTTTGCTTTTTATTTTAACAACTTGTCCGGTTTAAATCAATACTTTCCCATTTCTTCCAATAATGCTGTAGAAAGAGATAGGCAATGACACATATTTCTCACAATTCCATTGGTGATTCGATCAGTTCCTCACATTTTTAGCCGGTTCCATGTTCACCCTGCGTCCCTTGATCTTACTGTGATTCATTGCTTCTAATACAGCCGCCGCATATTCCTGCGGAACCTCTACAAACGAAAAATTATCGTACATATCGATTGTTCCTACGAGAGCACCTTCCATTCCGCTCTCCCCGGCAACCGCACCCAAAATGTCACCAATGCGTACACGATCTTTTTTGCCGATATTCATAAACATACGCACCATACCCGGCTCTGCACCGGTATCTCCAAACTCTTCTTTTGGAAGCGTCTGTGTGCTTGTCTCTCCTAACTGCATTGCCAGCAAAGCTGCTGCCATTTCCGTTGCCGAATAATCACTGCCATCCAAATATTCCTCTAACAGATCCATCATTCTGCCCAAACCATCTGTAGCGATCAACTCTCCTGCCTGCTCCAACAGTTTCTCCACTTTAATGGCAGCCACATCATTCACCGAAGGGATCGGCTGTCTGCGGATCTTTGTCTTGCAATATCTCTGAATATCTTTTAGTTTGTATATTTCCTTGCCAACGACCAGCGTAAATGCTCTTCCTTCACGTCCGGCACGTCCCGTTCTTCCGATACGATGCACATAGTACTCATCGTCCTGTGGAACGTCATAATTAAAAACCGCTTCCACATCATCAACGTCAATACCACGCGCCGCCACGTCTGTGGCAACCAAAATATCGGTACGTCCATTGCGAAAGCCATTCATCACGCGGTCTCTCTGGCTCTGTTTCATATCACCATGCAGTCCCTCTGCAAAATATCCTCTACCCTTTAAGTCTGCAACTAACTCATCCACTTTTCGCTTCGTATTGCAAAAAACCAATGACAAACTCGGATCATACATGTCCAATAATCGGGATAGCACTTCATTCTTTTTGCGCGGATTAACTTCATAATAATACTGTTCGATTTTTGGGACAGTAAGTTCTTTCTGAATCACTTTCACAATCTCAGGTTCATGCAGATAACGCTTTGCAATTTCCAAGATTGGCTTTGGCATTGTTGCAGAAAAAAGCATCGTTTGACGCTCCTCTGGCAGTTGTCCCAAAATAGTTTCTATATCCTCTCGAAATCCCATATTTAACATTTCATCCGCTTCATCCAAAACCACAATATCTACCGTTTGTGGTTTTAGTGTATGACGGCGCAAATGATCCATCACTCGTCCCGGTGTACCAATCACGATCTGTACACCACCTTTTAAGGAACGGATCTGTTTGCTGATCTCCTGTCCTCCGTATATCGGAAGCACTTTGATCCCATGCAAAAACTTTGCTAATTTGCGAATTTCATTGGCGGACTGAATTGCAAGTTCTCGCGTCGGGCACAAGACGATTGCCTGCAGACTTTTGTCTTTCGGATTGATCCGCTGCAACATCGGTATTCCAAACGATGCTGTCTTACCCGTTCCGGTACGCGCTTGTCCGATCATATCCTTTCCCTCTACCGCAATCGGTATCGACTGCGCCTGAATCGGACTTGGCTGCTCAAAACCCATTTCCGCAATTGCACGCATTATTCTTGTATCCAAACACATTTCTTCAAACGTCATTTATATCTCCATTTCTAATCTGCTTTATTTTGCAGCACAGTTCCCCTGCAAAATCTTTCGCTGTATTAATGCAACTTTCCTATTATAGCAGATTCTCGGAGCATGAGCAACATCGGCACTGCATTAGATGTTGGCTCTGGCAAAAGATCTCTGATACCAAAAGTGGGCAGCTATCCAAGTTTTGATAGCTGCCCCTATGGATCTCTCTCTATTGATGGCCGGCGCACTGTTTATGATCTGGCAATGGGCCTTCGATGGATTTATGACTAGAATGCCTCCTTGCCAACTTCAACGTCATCGAACGAACCGTCTAAGACAATGCCATCCTTTTTGATCGCACCACGAAATGCCTGTGTGCCAATCTTTTTGACAGTTCCACCACAAACAAATTTCTCTAATTTATGACACTTATAGAAAGCTTGTGCATCGATCGTGTCAATGTTTCCTTTGACTTCAAATTTCTTACAATGCCAGTTATGCATAAACACGCCGCTTCCAATGGTTGTAAGATTACCAAGTGCCGTTACTTTCTTTAATTTGGTATTTCTAAAAGCATTGCGTGTAATGACTTTCACATTTTTATCCAATGTCAGTGTAGATTTTTTATAATCTTTGCTCACACCATACACCGTCTTGCCATCTCCGCTGTAAATCACATTGTCACGGACTTTATAATTTTTATTTCCCGCAGGAATTCGAATATCAAAGCAATCCGTTGACTTGTTATCCGGCAGCAAAAATCCATTTTCATCACAGTAGTTGACAGGATTGATCTGTCCCGCAAATCCGGTTCCAAGCGTAATCTTTTTTAAGCAAAGACATTTATAAAAAGTGCTGTAACCGGCATATTTTAAGGAATCCGGCAATTGAATCTCTTTTAGATTCGTACCGGCAAACGTACCTAACAGAGCAATTTCTTTCAAATACTTTGCAGATCCATCCGGCTCGCTCACGAGATCTTTTTCATCATTTATGACATCTTCGTCCCCTTCATCAGAGACTTCTCCTGCATCAGCCGGCGCACCAACATCATAATAAGATAGCTTTGCTTTGACTCCGTCAAAGTCACTTAATTTTTTCACGTTCACAGCCTGCGCTAAATTAATGTCACTAAGCTTACTGTCACCATAAAACGCTCCGGCACCGATATCTGTAATTCCTGTTGGCAATACGACTTTCTTTAAGAATGGATTGCGCGAAAATGCGAGTGCTTCCACTTTGGTTACAGACTTCGGTATACGATATGACTGTTCTGTCTTTTCAACCGGATAATAGACAAGTGTTTTTTTATCCTTGGTAAAAAGTACATTATTTTCTGTCATATAATATGGATTCTTACTGTCTACCGTTATCGTTAAATTTTCATTGAACGTATCTGACGTATCCGTGGCACCAAGTCCCCAAAATGCACCACCTTCAATATATCGTACATTGCGTGGCAGATGAATCGTGCGGATATAAGCTGCATCTGTCGTTGGCGCAAATGTATTTGCATTAATTCTTTCTAGAGAGTCCGGTAAAGAAAGCTTAATTTCCTCAGCATCTTCGTCCTTGGAAACATTTCCAAATAAATTACTCACCGCTAATGCAGTAATTCCTTCTTCAATCTTAATCTCTTTTACCGAACAGGTTATTCTTTCCTTGACTTCATATGGTTCTGCAAGTCCCTCGATCTTTTGCTTGGAAGTGTCTGAATCCACAGCGCGATCCACAGCACCGGAACCACTAATTGTCAATACTTTCGTACCTGTATTGTACGACCATTCTGCATTGTCCCCACATTTGCCCGAAATCGTCCGTGGCTCGTCATCGACGGAAGCATAATACTGGAACGGTGTACTGGTCGGCGTTGCCTGTGCTTCCTTTGCCTGTTTCGTTGATGTCGTGTCAGTAGATTTTTGTGCGCAGCCGGAAAGCCCTACGATCATTGGTACGGCCAACAAACATACTGCTGCCTTTCTCGTTAATTTTGCCCCTGTTTTTTTCACACTAACCCCCATTCCGCAGACGCTTCGCGTCGAAGGATTGCGAGCAAAATGTCAAATTTTGCTCTGCGATCAAGGCTACTTTGTGACGCCTGCGGCACAAATAGCCCGTGCGAAAAATACTGCATTAGCGGTATTTTTCACACTAACCCCCTCCTTCGTATAAATATCTTACGCTGTTATTTTTACTCTTATCCGTAAAAACAACCTTGTTCTTAACTGTATAAATCCGTTCCTTAAATTACTTGAAATCAGCATACCCTATACACAAAATTTTGTCAATAAAACCACAAAAAATCACGCTGCACAACTGCGATTTCCTATAAGGATTAGGGTGTCAATAAGAAAAAAAGGACTGTCTATCCACGAAATAACATTGCGAATAGAACAGTCCTTTTATACTTTTTGATTCTTTCAAAAGCCACATATTTGTGCGTACTTTCGTGCTTCATCGTAAGCACAGATCATACATACTATTTACTGTATATACAATGCGTCATCCTTAACATCCAGCACGATCTCCTCGCCCATATGCACATCACCACGAAGAATCTTTTGGGCTAACAGTGTCTCTACATTCTTCTGCAAGTACCGTTTCAACGGACGTGCACCGAAGGATGGATCATATGCCTGCTCTGTAACAAACGCTTTGGCAGCATCTGTCAAAGATACATGCAATTCTTTTTCTGCTAAACGTTCATTCAGCTCTGCAAGCAGGATATCAATAATACCGGTAATATCCTGCGGACGAAGCGGCTTAAAGAGGATCGTTTCATCCAAACGATTCAAAAATTCAGGACGGAAAGAAGCGTGCAGTTGATCCAGTACCGCTTTACGTGCTTCTTCGCTGATCTCTCCATTTTCATCAATGCCTTCCAACAAATATGAGGAACCAATGTTAGAAGTTAATATCAATATTGTATTTTTGAAATCAACGGTACGACCCTGCGAATCGGTAATCCGACCATCGTCCAACACTTGCAATAATACATTAAACACATCCGGATGTGCTTTTTCAATCTCATCAAACAGTACTACAGAATACGGTTTACGGCGTACTGCTTCGGTGAGCTGTCCACCTTCTTCATATCCAACATATCCCGGAGGCGCTCCGATCAGACGAGCCACGGAATGTTTCTCCATATATTCACTCATGTCGATACGAACCATATTCGTCTCGTCGTCAAACAAATATGCCGCCAAGCTCTTAGCAAGTTCCGTTTTACCAACACCTGTCGGTCCTAAGAACAAGAAAGAACCAATTGGTTTCGTAGGATCTTTGATACCTGCCTTAGAACGTAAGATTGCTTCTGCAACCAAACGGACGCCCTCTTCCTGTCCAATGACACGTTTGTGCAATTCATCCTCCAAATGCAGTGTTTTTTCTCGTTCGCCTTCCGTAAGTTTGGCGATTGGAATTCCTGTCCAGCGAGAAATAATTTTGGCAATCTCTTCCTCGGTAACACATTCCTGCACCAAAGTACGATCTTCTGCTTTTGCCTTTTCTTCTGCTGCCTCAAGCTGTCGCTCTAACTCCGGCAATTGTCCATACTGGATCTCTGCAGCACGGTTCAGATCATAGTTACGCTTTGCCGTTTCAATCTCTGTACGAAGCGCATCTCTCTGCTCTTTCAACTTATTTACCGTATCGACAGATGCCTTTTCGCTATCCCACTTTGCTTTCTTGGCATTGAAATCATCACGAAGTTCTGCCATTTCTTTTTGCAGTTCTTCCAAACGTTCCACAGACAAATGATCGGTCTCTTTCTTAAGTGCTGCCTCCTCAATTTCCATCTGCATAATACGTCTGCGCTCTTCATCAAGTTCTGCCGGCATACTATTTAACTCTGTCTTGATCATGGCACAGGCCTCATCAATCAAGTCGATCGCCTTATCAGGCAGGAAACGATCCGAAATATATCGGTTGGACAACGTTGCGGCTGCCACCAGCGAAGAATCCGTAATCTTGACACCATGGAATACTTCATAGCGTTCTTTCAGACCACGCAGTATTGAAATAGTATCTTCCACTGTTGGTTCATTGACCATAACCGGCTGGAAACGACGTTCCAATGCCGGATCTTTTTCAATATACATACGATACTCATCCAATGTCGTAGCACCAATACAATGCAATTCACCTCTGGCAAGCATTGGTTTGAGCATATTGCCGGCGTCCATAGCGCCATCGGTCTTGCCGGCACCGACAATCGTATGCAGCTCATCAATAAACAGAATGATCTGTCCTTCACTCTTCTTCACTTCTTCAAGAACCGCTTTCAAACGCTCCTCGAATTCGCCACGGTATTTCGCACCCGCTACCAAGGCACCCATATCCAACGCAAAGATCTTCTTGTCTTTGAGTCCTTCCGGCACATCTCCGCGAACAATACGCTGTGCCAAGCCCTCAACAGCGGCAGTCTTACCAACACCGGGTTCACCGATCAAGACCGGATTATTTTTCGTCTTACGTGAAAGAATACGCACAACATTACGAATTTCCGCATCTCGTCCGATCACCGGGTCCAGCTTGCCATCTTTAGCACGTTCTACCAGATCTGTACCATATTTTTCCAACGTATCATATGTTGCTTCCGGATTGTCACTGGTAACCCTCTGATTACCACGCACCTCAGAAAGCACCTGCAAAAATCGTTCTCGATCAATCTGACACTGCTTAAACAACTGCTTGATCTCTTTGCTCGGATGCGCTAATACACTCAAAAACAGATGCTCTACGGAAACATATTCATCTCCCATCCGTTTTGCTTCATCTTCCGCATAAATCAATGCTTCATTTAAATATTTGTCAATCCGAAGATCGCCGCCGACAACCTTTGGACGTTTTTGTAAAAGTCCTTCTATCTGCGCCTGAAATGCTTCCGGTGCAATTCCCATTTTCTCGATCAGTTTGCGGATCAAGCTATCATCTACTGTCATCATAGCGGATAGCATATGCTCCTGACCGATTTCCTGGTGACCATGATCCATGGCGATTTTCTCACAGCCTTGTACTACTTCCTGTGATTTTTGTGTAAATTTACTGATATTCATACAATCACCAATCCTTTCTGTCTCAAACAAATCCATATGCCTACATAGCCTGCTAATGCTGAACTATGTAGTATACTATCTGACTATTTTGGTCCCTCTGATGATTGTTATATCACTTTTATTAGCACTCGTCAAGAGTGAGTGCTAATTTTTTATCATTTTCTTTTTGACATGTCCTGCAAGCATACAAAATACATAGATCACAACCGCTATCAGCACGATCTTACCAATTGGCCATACATAAAGTACACCACCGGATCTTGATGCCAGACCACCATCCTGTGCCATGATCTGCGTGATGGCATAATGACTTACCATGTAACCACAGGCGATACCCGCCAAAATGCCTGTCAGACAACTGATCCCATTTTCCAAAAATATCATACGCTGCAACTGTCCTCTGGTCATCCCTGCCACACGGAACAGATAGATTTCCTGCCTGCGTGTCGATAAGTTTGCCATCGTAACATTATAGATCTGCATTAAGCAGATCAACAGCAAAAATCCTCCCACTGCCAAGCCGCATGTCCGCACGAGATCAAGTGTATTTTGTATCTCTCCATATATATCGGAATAAGTAATGTCATCATATCCGGTTTCATACAGTGTCGCCCAATGATAATTTGCATCTGTATATTTTTGATTGCATTTTTTGACATATGCATTGATCTCATCCGTCGGAAAGCGCAGATGTCTGTTTACACCTACACCGAGGCTAAGCCTTCCATAGCTTCTCCCATCTAATTCCGTCATATTCTCATAAGAGGCACTCGGAATAAAGTATTGAAACAATGATTGGTCTGCCATCATAATGCCGACATGACTTGGTACGTAGCTTGTCATCCAAGATGAGTTATATGTATCTTCCTTTATGATTGCCTGTATCTTAAAATGCTCTACGCTGCCCGCATCGATTTTACATTGTTCCATAAGACTTCGCAGAGAAAAATAACTGTAATACGTTTGAGACCATAACTGCGTCTTCTGATACTTCGAAATGTCGTATCCATTTTTTCGGACAAGAGCAGTAACCTTATCCCAGTATTTTTTTATGATCTTAGGATCTGCTTTTTCATCCGGTTCTTGCTGCTTTTTGTCCATCGCCTGCTTGACTGCTCTGATATCTTTGGTCACCTGTGCGTCTGCTTCTCTACTGATCACCTCTATGCTGTCGCCAACCTTATAGTCTGTCAATCGTTTGTCTGTTGCCGTCGCATCACCATTACTCGTATTTATATTGTATTCGTAATCACACAATACTACTCCATGCTCGCGAACCAGCTTATCGTAATCAATACTTCCCGCAACTAATTGTCTTTTCAAATGATCCAAATGCTTTTTATCATATCCGGCTACCGACAAAAAGGTTCTGCTCGTATCCAAATCTTTGTAGTGTGCCATAACATTGAGATCACTCAACGCAAAATCACTCTGTAAATATACCCCTGCATTTTTCACACTTTTTAACTTCCGTAACTCTTCGCTCCGATCTTTCAGCTCCGATAATGTGCTCGTTCCTTCCGAAACCAGTGCTTCCGAATATTCCTGATGCGACCCCTGCAAGCTGTTTTCAAACGTCGCATAGGTACTGTCAATACTTGTAAATACAATAGCAAACAGCATCATACTCACAGTCACTCCAACAAAAAGATAAAACTGCCCTCCCGGGCTTCTAGACATACTGCGCATGGCATATTCCCATTCTGCACCAAAAATACGTCCCATAAAGCGACTGCACCAATGGTTTTTGTGCTTCACCTGGCGTGTTTTTGATGTATTTGTTATGCCATAGCTGCCCCCTTGCAATACACGAGTCACCGACTGTTTGGAGGCCTGTCTTGCTGGCTCCAGCAATGCTAACATTGTCACTCCGATACATAATAAACCACTGAGAAGTACAGCGCTCAGACGAAAATGGATCACTAATGGGACATTAAGATCCATCTGCGCGTTGAGCATTCCCTCTCCCAGTTTCAAAATACCGAAGCCAACACCTGTCCCAAAAACGGTACTGATGAGTGTCAACAAAATCCCCTCAACACTGAGCATACAATATAACTGTCCACTGCTCATCCCGGCGCAGCGAAAGGCTCCATACTCCTTCATTCGTTCAAAAACAGGAAGCATCATGGTATTGCGGATCACAAGCATGGCAAATAGCGCAAATACAGCTCCCACCATCGCAAAAATTGCTTTTTCGGCTGCCACCGTCAGAGAATCATCAGCGCTGCCCTGACCTAAATGCACTTGTATATCAGGATCGACCTGTACCTGATAGCCCAACTTTTTTTCAATGAATTTCGCTGACTGATTGAGATTCGAATTATCTTTAACTTTCACATACAGCTCATATTGTTCGTCTGCCGGTACGCTGTTGTCCGAAGACACATTTTCCTCTGTATCATTTGCTGCATCGCTGTCATCGGCGGCTACATCTTCCTCTGTATCATTTGCTGCATCGCCGCTTTCATCGACAGCATCTTCCTCTGACACTGCCTCGGTGCTCGGCAATTTATATAAATACGTCCGCTCTACTTCAGGAAGTGCCGCAGCCTTTTTCTCCATTTCCTGAAACTTTTGCAGCGTCCACATATCCTTGTCCGTAATCGAATCCTGTCCCACTGCAAATTCATTAATAGTAAGTTCGCAGCCTTTTCGCTCTTTCATCGCCGCATAATATGGATAATCCAGCAGCTCCATCCCCAAAGTAATGCTGCAAAAACATAAGACCACCGCGATCATGATCGCGATCAACGAATACAATGTCTGAAGCGGATGTTTCAAGCGATAGCGGATCGCCAACATTGCATAATATCTGAACTTATTCATCGCTCTCACCCTGTCCTTTCACATCGGAGGACAAGGCATGTTTGACTTTGACGTCCGATAAGATCACGCCATCCGACAAGGTGATGACACGATCCGCCATTGCCGCAATCGTCGGATCATGTGTTACAACAAGCAGTGTTAAGGAAAATTCACGGATTGCCTGATTCAATAAACTCATCACTTCCAAACCATTCTGATGATCCAAATTGCCGGTCGGTTCATCCGCAAACAAAAGACTGGGATGTGCAGCAAGCGCACGCCCGATCGCCACGCGCTGTTTTTGTCCACCGGACAGTTCCTGCGGCAAATGTTTCTCACGACCTTCTAATCCAAGAACATGTATTAATCGCTGCAAATACTCCTCATCCATACGTCTGCCATCCAACCGTACCGGCATTTGTATATTTTCCGCTACATTGAGGATTGGCACAAGGTTATATTCCTGAAATACAAAGCCAATCTGTCTACGTCGAAATACCGCTTTCTGTTTCTCTTTTAGCTTTAAGATATCTTCTCCCTCAAAAAACACCTCTCCCTCCTGCGGCTCGTCCATCGTACCAAGCAAATGCAGCAAAGTAGATTTGCCAGAGCCGCTGGCACCGGTCACCGCGATAAACTCCCCCTTATCCACGGCAAAACTCACGTGGTCCAATGCTACCAATGCATTCTCTTTTTTTCCATAGATCCTGGTTAGATTTTTTACTTCCAAAAATGCCATTTTTCCGCTCCCTTTCTCCCTTTCCGCTCCCAGACAACTCCTTTCGCAGTCCCCCAATGCAGTTTCATTATAGCAATCTGACCTTACATTTCCGTGAATTTCCATCTTACAATTTTGTAAGATTCGCAGGATAAGCAACCCAAACTTCCCATACCTCAAATCCTCCACAACCACATATTGCTTGTTATGTCAATGA
>ERZ791826.1467-NODE-1467-length-13665-cov-4.867157_pt1 | contig 13665 bp, 10 predicted proteins | sample MGYA00510297_ERZ791826 | MGnify/ENA primary metagenome ERZ791826 (study PRJEB30046, sample SAMN00792004) | human gut metagenome | study: EMG produced TPA metagenomics assembly of the A metagenome-wide association study of gut microbiota in type 2... | reverse complement strand
CATTTTCAAGTTCTTTATCAATAAGTTTTTCGTCATATTCAGGGAAATCGCACAAGTGAATACTTTCCGGAGCGGACTTATCAATATTTCTTACAAGATTTTGATAAATATCCTCTGTCATAAACGGAATCATCGGTGCAGCCGCCTTACAAAGCGTTACAAGCGCGGTATAAAGAGTCATGTACGCGTTAATCTTATCCTGAGTCATTTCCTTAACCCAGAAACGTGCTCTCGAACGTCTTACATACCAGTTTGAAAGCTCGTCAACAAAGTTATCAAGCACTCTTGCCGTTTCTGTAATCTTGTAATTTGCAAGGTTTTCGTCAACTGTCTTAACAAGTGTATTAAGCTTCGACAAAAGCCACTTATCCATTACCGAAAGTTTATCGTATTCAAGAGTATACTTTGTTGCATCAAACTCATCAATATTCGCATACAGTACGAAGAATGCATATGTGTTCCAAAGTGTCCCCATAAACTTACGTTGTCCTTCCGAAACCGCACCGTCATGGAAACGATTCGGCAGCCATGGAGCACTGTTTGAATAGAAGTACCAGCGAATTGCGTCCGCGCCGTGCTTTTCAAGTGCGTCAAACGGATCAACCGCATTGCCCTTAGACTTGGACATCTTCTGACCGTTTTCGTCTTGAACGTGTCCCAAAACGATTACATTCTTGTACGGTGCTTTATTGAATAGCAAAGTTGATTCCGCAAGAAGTGAATAGAACCAACCTCTTGTCTGGTCAACCGCCTCACTGATAAAGTCAGCAGGGAAGTTTTCTTCAAATATATCCTTATTTTCAAACGGATAGTGCCACTGTGCAAAAGGCATTGCACCCGAGTCAAACCAACAGTCGATAACTTCAGGAACTCTGTGCATTTCCTTACCGCATTCAGGACACTTAATAGTTACAGCATCAATAAACGGTCTGTGAAGTTCGATTTCATCAGGGCAGTTATCAGACATTGACTTGAGTTCTTCGATAGAGCCGATTGCGTGTCTGTGACCGCATTCACATTCCCAAATATTAAGCGGAGTACCCCAATAACGGTTACGGCTTATACCCCAATCCTGTACGTTTTCAAGCCAAGCACCGAAACGTCCTTCACCGATTGTCTTAGGAATCCAATTAACTGTATTGTTATTTTTAATAAGGTCGTCCTTAACGTCTGTCATCTTGATAAACCAAGTATCACGTGCATAGTAGATAAGCGGTGTATCACATCTCCAACAGAACGGATAGCTGTGTTCAAACTTAGGCGCATTGAACAGCTGACCTCTTTCTTCAAGATTTACAAGAATTTCTTTATCAACATCTTTACAGAATGTACCTGCCCAAGGTGTTTCCTTTGTCATTTCACCCTTACCGTCAACAAGCTGTACGAAAGGCAAGTCGTACTTTCTGCCGACATTCGCGTCGTCCTCACCGAATGCAGGAGCGATATGAACGATACCTGTACCGTCTGTAAGAGTTACATAACTGTCGCAAGTTACATAATAAGCCTTTTTATCAGGTGTTACGAAATTGAACAACGGCTCATATTCCTTGTATTCAAGGTCAGTACCGACATACTTTTCAACCACTTCATATTCTGTATCAGGGAAGTTTGCCTCAACAAGTGCCTCTGCCAAAATAAACTTCTCGTCACCTACTTTAATTTTTACATATGTTTCAACGGGGTTTACACAAAGTGCAACGTTTGACGGAAGTGTCCAAGGAGTTGTTGTCCAAGCAAGGAAGTATGTGTTTTCCTCACCCTTTACGATAAACTTAGCAGTAGCACTGCGTTCTTTAACGTCCTTGTATCCCTGTGCAACTTCGTGTGAAGAAAGCGGAGTACCGCAACGCGGGCAATACGGAACTATTTTGTGACCTTTATACAAAAGTCCCTTTTCCCAAATTTGCTTTAATGCCCACCATTCAGACTCGATAAAGTTGTTGTCGTAAGTTACATAAGGGTCGTCCATATCAGCCCAAAAGCCGACTGTACCGGAGAAATCTTCCCACATACCCTTGTACTTCCATACACTTTCCTTACATTGCTTGATGAACGGTTCAAGACCGTATTCTTCGATTTGTTCCTTGCCGTCAAGACCAAGTTTCTTTTCAACTTCAAGTTCAACCGGAAGTCCGTGAGTATCCCAACCGGCTTTACGAAGTACCTTGTAGCCTTTCATTGTACGGTAACGCGGAATCATATCCTTGATAACACGCGTCAAAACGTGACCGATATGCGGTTTACCGTTTGCAGTCGGAGGTCCGTCATAGAAAGTATAAACATCTCCCTCTTTTCTTTCATCAATACTCTTTTGGAAAATGTGATTGTCTTCCCAAAATTTTTCGGTTTTCTTTTCTCTTTCAACAAAATTCAGATTTGGTGAAACCTTGTCGTACATTATATTCATTCCTTTCAAATAAAAAAGCTTTCGTCCTGCATAACAAGACGAAAGCCAAATGCTTCGTTATACCACTCGTCATACTAACATATGCGTTTCCTTTTACGGAGAAAACCCGTCACAGTCTACTCGGCAAAGCCTTTCGGTGTGAAACTCGGAAGTGATATTCAGCCACATTTACTCACCGCCATGCTCTCACCGTCCATAGCTCGCTCTGTGTTTTCAATATGACATACTGTCTTCGTCATCGTCTTTATTGTTTTATTATATTACAAAATATTTTTTTAGTCAACAGTTTTTATTGAAAAATTTCCTGTCTGCCAATGTTTTTAGTCGATATTATCGACCATTTTCATGACATTTGCACAAAGTGACTTAATCTGCATTTTATACTGTTCAATCTCGCCTTTCAGCGAAAGCATTTCTTGATGGCGTTTCATATGTTCATCATCAATCTGACGTGCAAGATAAGACGCGTCAAGCTTTGCTTTACTGATAATTGCATTCGCCTCTGTTTCGGCATTTCTCTTTGCGTCCTCGGCGGCTTGCTTGGCAATGTCAATCGACTTCTGCATTGTGTTTTCCATTTGCTTGTAACGCTCCACAGTTTCGGTCAAAAGTCCGATTTTATCTTTAAGCGTCTGATTTTCTTTACACAAAAGTTCGTAATCCTGTATTACAACGTCAAGAAAATCGTCAACCTCATCACAATTATAGCCCTTGAGTTTCTTTTCAAATTCCTTATTTTGAATATCAATAGGTCTTAGCACAATGCTCCCCCTCCTTACACGAACTTCTCCACAGTTATGTGAAGTCTTCCTTTCCTGGTATTGTTCCCAATATCCTTTAAAATAAATCTTCCGTAATTGCGTATGGATAATAAGTCACCCTCACCGACTTGCTTTGAACGGTCAAGCACTTCCCGGTGATTCAGTTTTACATATCCCGAACTTATTAATTTTTCCGTATTTCCTCTTGATATATTAAGTGTCGCCGCAACTACCGCGTCAAGACGCAATGACGCACATACGCACATTTTTTCGGTCGTTTTCGGTTTAGGCGGTATAAAGTCCGCCATATCAACGATTTTCGTATTAACACCCGCATTTGCAATCTTATTCACGTTTCGTGCAACATATTCCGCTATATCAGACATTACAAACACATATGCGCCCTCATCATCTGTCAAAATATCGCCGGTTTTGCTCCTGTCGATGCCGAGCGACATAAGCGTACCGAGATAATCCCTGTGCGTCAGTTTACGAAACTTCGGCACATCAAAACGTATAACGGAAATCGGCACTTCGCTTTCCTCAGACTCCTGCCATTCGGGAAATACGCAAAACACCTTTCTTTCCGCATTTTCATAACCGCCGAAAAACAACGTATTATATCCGTACGGAATTTGAAATTCGTCCTCAATCACGGCAAGTTCACCGCCGTCAAGGAAATCGGAACATTTCATTTCACAATGCTTATCGCAAAGCGAAAACAAATCGTTTATCCTTGCAATAAGCAACTTATGATTTGTATTCATATCCACCTCATATACAAAAGGGTGGTAATATCCCATACCACCCAGCCGTATTTTGTTTAATTGTACGTAAATCCAAATATCAGATTACATAAAGTTCCAATCCATACCGTTTTTAACGTGTTCTTTCATTGTATCGCCTGTTATATCAATATTTTTCGGAGCAGCAACAAAAATACCCTCTGATACACGTCTGACTTTTCCGTTTACGCCGTAAGCCGCACCGGACATAAAATCAACAATTCTTCTTGCTTCTTCATTGTCAATCTGTCCTACATCAAAAATAACAAGTCTGCCCTCTTTTATTTCATTGGCAACATTTGTCGAATCGTTAATATCGGAAGGTCTCATTATCTTTATTCTCGAAGATGATGTCGGATTGATAGGCACTACCTTTGAGAAAGTCTTTTTCGGAGCAGACTGCTGCGAACTTCTCTTGACACGTGCGTTTTCTTCATCTTCTGTTTCTTCCTCATCATAATAGTCGTCATCATAATAATCATCTTCACTTTCAAAGCCCAAAAAGTGCTTTACTGTGTTTAAAAAACCCATTTGTCTGTATCCTTTCATAAATTACTTATTTTGAGAATAATCTCTTGCACCGAATATGGCACTGCCGACACGAACCATATTTGCTCCGCATTCAATGGCAGTTTCAAAATCCCCACTCATACCCATTGATAGGTATACCATATTAACATTATCATATTTTTTTTGCTTTATGTCAACAAAAAGTTGTCGCATGTTGTCAAAGTGTAATCTGTTTGTAACAGAATTGTCAGTTTTCGGTGCTATTGTCATCAAACCTTTAACTTTTACGTGCTTTAATTTACCGGCATATTTTAACAAATCTTCAACTTCTTCTTTTGATATTCCCGATTTTGTTTCTTCGCCAGAGATATTTACCTGTATCAAAATATCCATATCAAGATTATGTTTTTCCGCCTGCCGTTCGATTTCATCCATAAGTTTGATTGAATCAACCGAATGAATAAGGCAAACCTTATCAATGACATACTTAACCTTGTTTGTCTGTAAATGACCTATAAGATGCCACTTTGCAGGCAAAACGCTGTCATATTTGTCCCTTACCTCCTGTGGCTTATTCTCGCCGATGTCCGTTACACCAAGCTTTATAGCCTCGTTCATCATTTCGGCAGGGTGAGTTTTTGTAACGGCAACAAGCGTTATATCTTCACGTTTGCGTCCACTCCTCTTAGCCGCCGCACCTATTCTCTTTTCAACTTCTTCAAGATTTTCCGCTATACTCACTTTTATCATTCCTTTACCTATCTTTCACCGACAACAATTCTCTCCATCTGTGAAAGTTTATTTTCCGCGTTGTCTGTCGATTCGATTATTGCATATCCGGCGTCTGTATTTGTAAACAAGACATCGCAATAACATTCATGCTCTCTGTTTTCTTTTATTCCTATGACCTTCTTAGATCCGTCGTCTTCCGTTCTGACAGACTGTATCGGCACTTTGTAGCCCTCATAACTTTCAAAAATCAAGTCCACGTCCACAAGTCTGTAAGAAAACGCACTTTCAAGATATGTCGGGCATTTAACCGTCAATATAACTCTGCCGTTTTCTTCGGCTGAAACGGAATTTATACTGCCCTTAACAACTGCGTCCGCCATATTGTTAAACCTAAGTTTTACGTTATCGCCGACTTCTCTGCCTTCTATGGTGTCTGACGGTATATCCATCATAACGTACCAAACGTGGTTATTAACAATTTTGCACACCGCACCGCCGGCATTGATTTTATTGTCAATCTTCTGTATCTTCGGTGACTGCGACAAACCTTCAAAATATGAAACATCATAATTTTCTATGTCATTCGGAACAAGCTCCGTTTCGTATCCGTCTACATAAGTTGTAAACACACCCGAAATCTGTGCATAAATATTCTCTTTGTTTACGCCGATACTGTTTAAAATCTGCTCTCGCTGATTTTCAAGTTCCTGCTCTGTGTTGTCCTCCGCAAGCTGATTGCTTTGTCTTAGGCTGTTAATATCCTTCTTGTATTTTGCAATAGAAAGAATATCGTTATCCTGCGCCGCGTCAATTATATCATTTTCACGCTCGTATATGTTATTCTCCAAAGTGTTTGAATCGAGCGTTGAAATTGATTCTTCACTCTTTTCTGTTTTTGTCTTTTTTATCTTGTTGTCAACAACGGTAAGTTCTTTAATGCTGTCATCGCTGACATCGCCGTAAAACAAAGAACCGATTGTACTGTCTTTGCTGACTCTCTCACCCTCCGCAACGGAATGATAAGCCGTTCCTGCACTGCGTGAATACATAACCCATTCATCGCGTATAATAAAACCGTTTGTATTTATAGCATTTTCTTGCGTTATATAGCTTAATTTCTGCGTGTTTATCGGTGTGACGGCATATTTAATACCGTATCCGACCATAGCGGCTATCGCTATACAGATTACTGTGATAAAGAATTTCTTCATCTGTTATTTTCCCCTTAATCCACAAAAATGTTTTGTGGTTTCTGTCAATATAATTATATTATATAATTTTTTTCGACTAAATACAATAGCAAACATCATTTTTGTGATTTAAAATATAAAATAGCCGATGCGGCGTCATATTTTTCACCAAGTATTGACAACTTTTCTTTCACAAAATCACTTTTACCCTTTTCAAGCACATCAACAATCCACGTCATAAACAGCCGTTCATCTGCATTTTTTATTTTTTCAAACACACCGCCCGATATTTCGCCGTTATGCTGACGGACATATTCAAAATATTCATTCATAACCGCACCGACAAGTTCATCAACCGTATACAGTTTATACGGATTTACGCCGAATATATTCGCCGCAATTTCAATACCCTCAATAAGCTCCTTTGAATATAATCTTCTTGCAGCTGCGTAATCTCTTGCTTTAAAACTGTATAAAACGCCGCTGAATTTGCCGAACGCTTTCATACAGTCGTAATATCCGTCCTGTATGCTTTTTCTTATTCCGTCCCTGTCAAAATCAAACGTCCCCGTCTGCGGACGTGAGCATTTAATATTTATCACATTCTTACCGGCAAGATTAAAAGTTCTGTAAAACCCCACTCCCTTTACATCTATCGCAATAATATTTTCAATCCCTTTTTCAAGCAACATATTAATCGGCATATTGTTTGACACGCCGCCGTCTATAAATTTCTTTTCGTCGATCGTCCTCGCCTTAAATCCCGGAAAGCACGCACTCGCCATAAGGTATTCGGTCAGTTTACCGTAAGGTATGTCTTTGATAAAATAATAATTTTCGCTTTTCTCCGAAAGTGAAAAAGTCGCTATACCGAAATCAATTTCGGAATTACGAATTTTATCCTCATCAATTATTTCATTTAACAGATTTTCAAGCGGTGACATATCAAGTCCGTTGTTACTGTAAATTTCTTTTGCGATTTTCATTAAGTTTTTGACTTTAAAAAGATTTTCGTCATTCTCCATTTCTTTCGGCAACAATATAATATCGCCAATCGCAATTTTGTTCCATAATCTTTCGGCTTTTGTTTTACTGCCTTGCACGAAAAGCGCACCGTTTACCGCACCGATTGAAACACCCGACACCGCCGAAACTTTAATTTTCAGTTCTTTAAGTGCTTTCCATACACCAATCTGATATGCCCCTCTGACACCGCCGCCAGCTAAGACAAGTCCGTATTCCATATTTGTCCTCCTACCCAATGCAAAATTTGGTGTGCATTTTCACGCACACCAAATAAATTAGCTGTTATATAGTTTTGTATAAAATCCATTCTTGGCAAGCAATTCATTGTGAGTACCCTGTTCAATAATTCTGCCCTTGTCCATAACAAGAATTAAATCAGCCTCACGAATTGTTGAAAGACGGTGAGCGATAATAAAGCTTGTTCTGCCTTCCATCATCTTTAGGAATGCCTTTTGTATTCTCTGTTCTGTCATTGTATCGACATTTGAAGTTGCCTCATCAAGAATAAGTATTTTAGGATCTGACAGCATCGCACGCGCAATAGTCAAAAGCTGTTTTTGACCGCTCGACAAATTTCCGCCGTCCTCTGTAATCATTGTATCATAGCCGTTCGGCAAACGCTTGATAAAGCCGTGCGCAGACGCAGCCTTTGCGGCATTTATAATTTCTTCGTCTGTCGCACCCTCTTTACCGTATGCGATATTTTCTTTTACAGTACCCGCAAACAACCAAGTATCTTGAAGTACCATACCGAAATTCTTACGTAAGCTGTCACGCTGAACAGAATCAATAGACTGTCCGTCAACAAATATAGTACCATTATCCACACCGTAGAAGTTCATCAAAAGATTTACGATAGTTGTTTTACCTGCACCTGTAGGTCCGACTATTGCTACTCTTTGACCCGGTTTTGCAACAATATTCAAGTCTTTGATAAGTTCTTTATCCTTATTATATGAGAAATCAACGTCTTTAAACATAACTTCACCGTTTTTAACTTCAAGTTCGGGTCTGTCCTCGTCAGGTGTTTCAGGCTCAATTTCGCCAAGTGCGAAAATTCTTGCCGCCGCTGCCTGTGCAGATTGAAGTTGAGTTAAAATACTTGTCATATCATTAATCGGACGTGCAAACTGTGTAGCGTAAATCAAGAAACTTGATATTATACCTACTGACAAATGTCCTGCAAGTGCGGCAAGTCCGCCAAGAACGCCGACAGAAATATACGCAAGGTTATTGATATATCTTGTAGTCGGATTGACAAGCGATGAGTAGAATTGAGCCTTTTGACCGCAGTCGTAAAGACGTGCGTTTATCTCGCCGAATACTTCACTGCTCTTGTCCTCATAACCGAATGCCTTGACAACCTTTAAATTGCCGACCGTTTCCGAAACATAACCGTTAAGTTCACCGATAGTCTGTGCCTGTAATCTGAACATTTTACCCGAATTAGTCGCAATCGCTTTTGAAACGAATATACAAATAATCGTAATAACAATAACACAAAGTGTTATTCTCCAGTCAAGCAAGAACATCAAGACAAGCGAACCGACAACCGTTACGATACCCGAAAACAGCTGTGTAATTCCCTGCAAAAGACCTTCGGAAACTGCGTCTATGTCGTTTGTAAGACGGCTGATAATATCGCCGTGTGAATGACCGTCAAAAAATTTAAGCGGCAATTTTGAAATCTTGCCGAATGCATCTTTACGCATTTTTTCAATCGAATGGTTTGAAAGTGCGTTTGTAAACACTGTCATTCCCCATGTAAACAAAGCATTAAGCACATAAACCGCAAAAAGTATTCCTATAAATTTCGCAACCATAGGAAAATCTACGTTATTTTCGCCTTTGATAAAGTCGATAGCTCTACCCGAAATATACGGTGCAACAAGCATAAATATGTTTGCAAGCAATGCCGATATTATAACCAAAATAAGATATTTTCTGTTACCCGCAATATAAGAGTTAAGCTTTGAAAGTGTTTTATTGTTTTTCATCGTTTTACCCCTTTCTTAGTCAAGCTGTTCCTGTGAGTAACAAATTTCCCTGTAAATATCGCAAGTATCAACAAGTTCTTTATGTGTACCTATTCCGACAATTTCACCGTCGTCCATAACCGCAATTCTGTCCGCGTCTTTCACCGAATTCACACGCTGTGACACGATTATAACAGTCTGACTGTCGGTATTTTCTTTAATAGCACGTCTTAAATTTGCGTCTGTCGCATAGTCAAGTGCGCTGGCGCTGTCGTCCAAAATAAGTATAGGCGAATTTTTGATTAACGCACGCGCGATTGTAATACGCTGTTTTTGACCGCCCGAAAGATTATTACCGCCTTGTGAAACGAATGTATCAAAACCTTTTTCAAGTCTGTCGATAAATTCGGTTGCCTGCGCCGTATCAGCCGCACGACGCATTTCTTCCAACGTTGCGTCTGCCTTTGCCATATGAAGATTGTCCGCTATTGTACCCGAGAAAAGTGCCGCTCTCTGCTGTACAACCGCAACAGTCTTTCTAAGCGTGTCCTCATCGTATTTCTTTATGTCCACACCGTCAATAAGCACTTCACCCTTTGTTGCGTCATAAAAACGCGGTATAAGGCTTATAAGCGTACTCTTACCAGAACCTGTACCGCCGATAATACCGATTGTTTCGCCTTTTTTTATCGTCAAATTAATATTATCGACAGACGGTACTTTACTGCCTGTATACGTCAATGATACGTTTTTAAATTCAACCGCATTTTCACCGTTTTGAGTAGTATTCTTTTCGCCGTATTCAATAAGCGGCTCTGTTTCAAGAACTTCCCCCACACGCAAAGCCGACGCATATGCCTTTGTGTACAAAACAACAAGGTTTGCAACGACTATCATAGCGTTTAGAATTTGCGTAATGTAGTTGATAAACGCGATAACTTCACCCTGCGAAAGATGACCTGTGTTTACACGAATACCGCCGAAATAAATAACCGCAATAGCCGCAAGATTCATTATAATAGTAGTAAGCGGATTGGTAAGTGCGGCAATTTTACCGACTCTTATAGCTGTATTTGCGTAATCTGTATTTCTGTCGTTAAATCTTTCCTTTTCACGTTTTACGCCTGCAAACGCACGAATTACACGCACACCGGAAAGATTTTCACGAAGTACCAAAGTAAGCGAGTCAAGCTTTTTCTGAACAGATTTATAAAGCGGTACTGCCTTGAACATTACAAGGAAAAGTACGAGTATAAACAGCGGTATGACAATCATAAATATAATCGACAGCTTTAAGTCAATCATAATCGCCATAACAAGTCCGCCGACGCACAGAAACGGCGCACGGATTACAAGACGTATAAGCATTGCAACCGCCGATTGAAGTTGAGTAACATCACCCGTAATTCTGTTTATAAGTGACGGTGTACCAAACTTGTCAAGCTGTGCGAATGACAGTGTACCGATTTTTTTGAACATCGCATTACGCACATCTGTACCGAATCCCTGTGACGCAATAGACGCACTATACTGGCATATAAACGCAAATATTACGCCAAATGTTGCAATGACAAGCATTAATATACCCATTTTAATAATATAGCTTCTGTTATCCATGTTGACTCCGTTATCAATCAGCAAAGCCATAAGAGTCGGAATTAGCAACTCCAACACCGCCTCGGACAATTTAAAAAACGGTCCGACTGTAAGCTGAAGCCTGTACGGTTTCAGAAACGGAAATAGTTTTTTCAATATATAACACCTCTTTTGTAAAAAATCAATATCCTTTTTATTTTACCACTTTTTCTAAAAATATTCAATGAAAAATGTGCATTAATATTAATATTTTCACTCGCCTACATTCGTAATATGTAACGGACGTATCTTTATATATCGGTATGACGACAGCGGTCTGCAATCCGCATCATACGAATGTGCCGCAACAAGAATTGACTGCGGTGTTCTGTTTCCTGCGTCAACCACAACAGGAGAATGGTCAAATCTTTCTTTGTCGGTAAATTGCAGCTGAATAATGTCGCCGTTTTGAATTTGTGATAAATCGGTTAATATCGCTCTCGGTCCTGCACCGCGGTTGGTAGTTAAAAATCTGTATAACTCGTCAACTCCTGTCCATGCCGGCGCTCTGTTGTTTACAGAAATGTAGTACCAACCGTATGTCGGCGTGTAGTTCATAACACCGCTGCCGGCATATATGCACTGTGACGCAAAGTTTGTACAATCACCGCCCAAATCAGAAAAATCATAGTATTTCGGATTTCTTCCGTATGCCCACTTTTTCGCATATGCAACCGCATTCGCTCTGTTATATTCCATAAATATCATTCCTTTCTTTTTTTATATTAATATAATATGGAATATAGGCGGTTTTGTTAATGGGTGATAAATACCATCACTCCGTCACTTCGTGCCACCTCTCCTCAAGGAGAGGCTTTTTAGGCTCCCTTTGAGGGGAGCTGTCAACGCAGTTGACTGAGGGGTGCCAAAACGATAATATTACGTCGAGGCGACCATTGGTCTCCAGAATAAAAAAAATTTCGTTCGTAAAGGACGGTGCCCCGACGTCCCACATATTTTTATAAAATCCCCACAAAAATATTTTTCAGTATTGAAAAATGCTTTATATTGGTATATAATAAAATTAAATAAATATAGGGAGGAATCGCTAATGAAAATATTGGTAACAGGCGGTGCAGGATACATAGGCAGCCACACTTGTGTCGAACTTTTAAATGCAGGTTATGAAATTGTCGTACTTGACAATCTTTACAACGCAAGTGAAAAATGCCTTGACGCAGTAAAAAAACTTACAGGAAAGGATTTTCCGTTCTACAAAGTAGACTTGCTTGACAAAGAGGCAACAGAAAAGGTATTTGCAGAAAATAAAATCGACGCAGTTATTCACTTTGCCGGTCTAAAGGCAGTCGGCGAATCTACAAGAATACCGCTTACATATTATGATAACAACATCACAGGTACACTTCACCTTATGCAGGCTATGGAAAAATACGACTGCAACAACATCGTATTCTCATCATCAGCTACTGTTTACGGCGATCCTGAAAGAGTTCCTATTGTTGAAACTGACAACAAGGGCGACAAAATTCTTACAACAAATCCTTACGGAACAACAAAACTATTTATCGAAAGAATTATGACAGACGCTCAAAAAGCTAATCCAAAGCTATCTGTAACACTTCTTCGTTACTTCAACCCAATCGGTGCTCACGAAAGCGGTATTATGGGTGAAGACCCTAAGGGTATTCCGAACAACTTACTTCCGTACATTGCACAAGTTGCAGTAGGTAAGCTTGAAAAAGTTCATGTCTTCGGTAACGATTACCCTACTCCTGACGGTACAGGCGTTCGTGACTATATCCACGTTGTTGACCTTGCAATCGGTCACGTTAAGGCTATCGAACATTGTTCAGACAAGGAAGGCGTACACATCTACAACCTTGGTACAGGTAACGGTTACAGCGTTCTTGACATTGTTAAGGCATTCTCAAAGGCTTGCGGTAAGGAAATTCCTTATCAAATCGACCCAAGAAGACCGGGCGATATTGCCGAATGTTATGCAGATCCTGCAAAGGCAAAGGCTGAACTTGGCTGGGAGGCTAAGAGAGGTATTGACGAAATGTGTGCTGACAGCTGGCGATGGCAGTCAACTCACCCTGACGGTTTCGGTGAATAATTGATTTTAAGAGTTGTTTTAGATTTATTCCAAAACAACTCTTTTATTTTCAGACAAAGAAAGGACAAATAATGGAGCTTACAAAAGAAATATGGACGCAATCAGATTATGACGAATTTGCGGAATACTTAAAAACATTGGCTGACGAAAAATACAAAAAATTCAGTGACTCGCTTGTTCCCGGCGGAACGCAATCTATCGGTATTCGTGTACCCATCTTGCGTCAAACGGCTAAAGCTATTTCAAAAGGTGACTACGCGTCATTCATTAATTGCAAAAACAACGCATACCGTGAAGAAATTATGATTAAAGGCTTGGTTATGTCGCTCATAAAATGCGACTATAACGAAATGCTCGGCTATATCAAGCAATACGTTCCTCAAATTACAAGTTGGGAAACTTGCGACATTGTTTCATTTAAAGGATTGAAGAAATATTTAGATGAATTTTTAAATGACGTTGAATATTTTATCTACAACGAAAATCCGTGGATTGTGCGTTTCGGTTTTAATTGCCTTATGGAATTTTATTTGACCGATGAATATATCGACAAAGTGCTGTCATAC
>ERZ791826.1462-NODE-1462-length-13688-cov-2.276315_pt1 | contig 13688 bp, 10 predicted proteins | sample MGYA00510297_ERZ791826 | MGnify/ENA primary metagenome ERZ791826 (study PRJEB30046, sample SAMN00792004) | human gut metagenome | study: EMG produced TPA metagenomics assembly of the A metagenome-wide association study of gut microbiota in type 2... | reverse complement strand
TCCCCATCGAGATCCTGTTCATCCGGGAATTCATAACTCGACAATGATTTATCCCAGTTTGATACGTCATAAAGCAGGACAATCTGTCCATTCTCGAATTTACCGTACGTACATGGTCAAATACTGGATGGTCCCTGATTATGTGATATGTCAAATCTCACATAGCCTGTGGCATAATACGTCGCATAAGGACCCGTATTATATTTTACTTCTACGGTTTTTGTATCCGTATTATACGTATATGCAAGGTCCCAGTACCCAGCCACTGTCATCTCCTGCGTTGTCTCCTCTGTGGTCACCACTGTAGTTTCTTCTGTTTCCGTCGTATTCTCTGTTGTCTCTACAACCACGGTCACAGTTGGTGCATCCGTCGGTTTTACACTCTCTGGTTCCCGTGTTGTTATCGCATGATGAACTCCAAAACCTATCGAAGTTGCAATTGCCACTCCTGCAACGCCAATCGCGATTTTCCCACCGATCGTACCAAGAAATCCTGCCCGTGATCCACCTCCAGCACTTCCACCTGTAACTTCCGGTCCTGCCGCCGCACTACCATCCCCTGTTTTGAATTTATTTTTTTGCTCCGTGTTGTTTGAATTCATTGGTTCTCCCCCTTCGTAAAACATATTTTCTTATTATATGTACGATATTTTACAGTACAATCACAGGCTTCTATCTTTTTTATTTAGAATTTCCCATCCGCATCCGGTTTTGGACCACTATCCGTGTTCATATAGGAATTATCATCATATAAAGTCTTCCAGCTTGTCTTATATATATTTAAGCCATCACCCAAGTCTTCATTTACCGTCGGTTTTATATATGTTTCTGGCGCAGAATCAACAAGATTCTGCACTGCCGAAAAGCCTGTTTCAACTGTGTTATCAAACATGCTTAATGTCTTTTCATCATGAATAAAAATTATTTGATAGGCACTTATACCTTCCCCATCTGCACTATATGTAATCTTTGCAATATCAAAGTTGCAGGTTCCTCCTGCAATTCTCCATCTGATATTATAAACATATTTACACTCCAAAGCCTGTTCATCTTCAAAGTTTATCTTTTCTGCATTTTCATATATGATTCCATCATTATAAAGAACAGCGCTCTGACCATTGTCACCATACCCATAGTTGCAGGTGAAAATCTTTACAACGTTTCCGTCACGCATCGTAAATATATCCCCAATATCCATTCCTCCAATCACCGCGTTCCACTGACCAATTATTAACTCCTCCGTTCCATCCCCATCGAAATCATCAATCACGTAAAACGCATTTTTATTTTTACTCTTATCTGTAAAATTCTCGCTGGCTACATAGGTTGTTCCCTGTTCAATACACTGTCTTAAGTCTGCTAGCACCGCTTCATAGGAAGTATAATTCATAATAATTTCGTTTTCTGAAGCATCTCCCATTGTCGCCACAGCCGTCTTTTCGGTAGTCGACTGATTTTCTGTCACAACGTGATGCACACCAACGCCAATTGCTGCTACCATTGCAGTCCCAACGATACCGATTGCAATTTTTCCACCAATTGTACCAAAGATTGCTGCCACACCTCCACTCGTACCAGAAGCTCCGACACTTCCAGCCGCTGCACCCGTTGCTTCTCCCGCGGGCACACCAGCTCCAACTGAGGAAGCACCATTTGACACAGCTCCGGTTGCAGTTCCTTCTGCATCCATTCCGCTTACTGCTATCCCACTTCCTACTATCTGTCCAAATATGTCAGCCAACCATCCTGCAATGCTAATCGTGTCAATCCCAAGTGTATATGCAAGGAAATTCTGATATGCAATCCACATCCATGGCACTTCTGCCAAACGATATCTTCTGATATTGGAATTTCCGTTTTCCGAATCATCCACAGGCGCCAGTGCGATTGTCTGCAAAATAGCTGTCCGTGTCTGACTCAGTGTATATCTGATATCCGAATCTTTACATCCTGTCTTCACTGCAATCTCTGGCACACTAACACCAAAATAATAATAGTCCTGAAAAAAGACACGATCCATCGGTGACAACGTAGTTACAATTTCCTGCACTCTTGTAACAAAAGAAGTATCCAAAACTGCATCTTCCGTTATAGTTAACGCCTCATCTTCCACCGCATAATCATAAAATTTCCCGTCTACCGCCTGTTCATAAGTATTCTCAACAGAATCATTATGAATCTCTGTCCATCCATTTTCCTTCAGATATCCCAGTGCCTCCTCATTTGCAAGCTCTGCAGCCCATTGGTAAAATCCGTTGGTCTGTTCCAAGCTTGTCACATTCTGGTAGATTTTATCGTATACCTGTGGCACCAACGATGTCGCTACATTTGAATCATGGACAACTGTATGAAGCATCGTGTAGACCGTGTTTACTGTCTCATTATAAAAGCTTTCATACCCTCCAAAATCTCCATTTTTAAATTTGTTAAGTTGCTCTGTAATGATTGGATTCATTTACTCCCTCTGATTGTTCACTTAAATGTTTTTTTATTTAGAATTTCCCATCCGCATCTGGGATTGACGGATCTTCGTTCAGAATTGTTTCGTCCTCAAACATTGGTTTCCACGATAATTTCTTATATGGATGTGCTTCTTCCTTCCCTGCCCATGTTGATTCATCAATTTCCGTATACTGTAGACTTTGATAATCATCGTCTAATTGCTGAAGGAATGTATCATATGTAACCTCTATCGGTCCACTGAAATAATCTGGTTGAGCACCATAACCTAATTCATAATATCTAATTACGCTATCTCTTCCACGCAATTCTAATAAACATGTACAAGAATAATCATCCTCCAACGACGAATCATAATATACCAAATCATAATTTTGATCATCGGAGGCATGTACCGACATAACATTTCCTTCACTATAATAACAATTTCCATATCTGGCTTCAGGGTGGTACTCCCAATTACAGATATCTCGGATTTCTACCATTCTCTTCTCCGGATTCCAACAACCAAACAATAGTTCATCTTCTCCATCCTCGTCAATATCTTCCAGTGCATAAAAACTATTTTCCTTACTGTACGTTGTAATTGTGTAATAATCTGAATACTCACTTTTCCCGGTTGCAGCATAATCTTCCATCCCCGTTCTCGCCTGTTCCAGCATTACTTCTAATTGTGACTTTACCTGCTGCTCATCTTCGTTCTCCGGCATTGTCTCCTCTTCCGTTTGTTCTGTCTCAACTTCAGGTACCGGTCCATCCTCCCACATAAGTGCGCCACTGCCATCCTCTTCTTCTATTGCTACAATGTGTTTTTCCGGTTTTGCCGATGCATGATGGATTCCCAGCCCGATTCCTACAACCGCTGCCACTCCGACGACTCCAACTGCCACTTTTCCGCCAACCGTACCAAGGAATTTTGCGCTTCCCTTTGCAAATGCTTTCGCTGCTGTACCTGTAGCTCCACCTGCCTGTCCGGTTACCGCGGTACCTGCAGCACTCCCTGCCTGTCCTGCTGTGGTTCCTGCAATACCACCTGCCTGTCCGATTACCGCAGATGTTCCTGCCACGCCACCAGCCTGTCCGACCATCGCGATTGCACCAGCCGCACTTCCTGTGATTCCGACATGCGCGATGCCCGTCACTTTTCCAATATAATTCTGGAACAAAATATACAGCCAAGGTGTATCCCTCAGGCTGAATTTATGCGAATTCTCCTGCTTTACTTCATATGCCGGTGCCTGTCCATACGCCGTGATTGCAGAAAGCAAGGCTGTCCGTGTCTGTCCGAGGGTATGCTTTACCGCCCGCGTCGTACAGCCCGTTTTTTCTACGATCGCTGGTACGCTCTCGCCAAAATAATAATACGACTGGAATACGACCTTTTCCATCGGTGATAACGCCTCGATCACAGCCTGCACATGCTCTGTAAATACGCGATCCTCAGATAAATCCTCCGTAATCGCAAGGGCTTCATCCTCCGCTGCATAATCATAGAACGGCATATCCGAACTGCTGTCTGCCGATTCCATAGTCTGTGCATTTACAGAATCCGTGTCTGGCTGCATGTCAGAATTTCCTATCGATACAGCATTTCCCTTTAAGTACTCCAAAGCTTCCTCATTTGCAAGCTTTGCGCTCCACGCATAAAATGCCTCTGTCTGTGGAAGCGTCTGCACATTCGCATAGATTTTCTCATATACCTTCGGCATCAGCTCTGCCGCAGTGTTCTCATCCGGAATAATCGTATGCAGCATCGTATAGACCGTCTGCGATGTCGCATAATAAAAGCTCTCATATCCGCTGAAATCTCCGGACTGAAATTTCTCAATTTGTTCTGTAATAATTGGTTCCATCTGTACTCCCTTTACTTCCCATCACCTTCAACGGTCCGATCACATAGGTAAGTGCACCCATATAGATCACCATCCCATGTTCACATTCTACTACACTTCCCGGCTCCGGGTCCGCTAACTTCGTCCGGGTATCTTCATCCACGATCAGGAATTTGCTGCAACCTCGCGAATCCATCGCCCGCCACGGCGCATCATAGTACCGCGTCCGGAAGAACGCCCACACCGTTGCCGGACTTACGACCGCATCCTCGCCGCCACCGAAGACGAACACATCCCCCGGCGAAACCATCACCGGCTTGACGCGTCCATGCAGCCCGGAAGAGAGCTTCTTCTGATTGCGGATCGTACCGTTCTTCGGATTTTCATCCATGTAAAACCAGATACCATCCATATTCTGGAACCGTCCATGTCTGCGGCTGATCGTCGTTGCATGCATCGGGATATCCGGTGTATGCTCCTTCGACATCCGACCCACCTCCCAGACAACCTGATTGTCCAGCAAATAGATATTCAATTGTCCATTTTCAATTACGATTAAATTATTTTCCATCCTACCATATATCCGTATCGAGATCCGGAAGCTCCGCGAGAAATGCGTCGATCTCCGGCAGGTCAAGCTCCAGCAGCACCTTACGCGCATAGCGGCATAACTCATCTGGATCAAACTCCTCCGATTCCGTATCAAGCATATTGTTCAACTCCGCATCATCCAGAATAAACAGGATCACACTTTCGAACAGGTTCTTTGCACACAAAGGTTCCATATGTGCCAGCGTGAGCATCTCGTCGATCTGCTCATGATCCATGCTCAGATGCAGTCCCAGCGAGATGATCTTGTTCCGCGTCGGATACCATTTGTTCTGTCGTATCGCGGACACACACTGCCGCAGCGATGAAGACCAGCCCTGTCCCTCTGCCAGATTCGCCACACTCGACGAATACCGCTGGTAATTGATCGTCACATACATTTTCACATAGGCATAGAACTTCTGATATGCTGAGGAAAAGGTTGCGATATTGTCATAGATAAACTGCGTCAGGGCATCTGCATCCTCTACCTGTGATAGCCGTTCTGCAAACTGTGCCGTATTGATATCCGGGATTTCCATATCCGCATCCGCCGCCATGTTCTCCTTAATCTGCGACAATATGTAATCATAGGCGGTCAGTCCATACGCTTCCTCGCACTTCTCCGACTCGCGATTATCTACGCAGTCCATATCAAACCTGTGATTTAACACGTAGATACACACACAGTCTTCTAAGCTTTTCGAATAAAGCTCCGGGTACTGCCCGTACCGTCGCAGAAGCTGGTTCATCTTCTCTAAGTCATACTCCGCCGCCATGCCGATTCGAAGAAATGTCTCGCGGTTCTTCGGGATCGCTCCCTTGCACCATTTGTCGACTGACACCCGGCTCACGCGGCACCGCTTCGCAAATGCAGACTTCGTGAGTCCGCTCTCCGCAAGGATTTCCTGCATCTTCTGCATCCACAGCTCCTGCTGTGACTGCAGCAGTGGAAAAATCCGCGCTTTCAGCTCATCCAGATCCTCACATCTTCCGATCTCTTCTCTTATAAATCTTGTCTCATAATCATTTTCTTCCATACATCATCCTGTGAGATGCCTGTCACAGGCATCCGTTTACTCCATCGACTGTTCCTTGTACGCCTTACGGATCGGAATAATTGGCAACGCCATAAATACGAAAATCGAAATAAAAAATGCAACCAGACCGGTCACGATATCATACGGAAACGGCAGAATGATCCAGCCCCATTTTGCAATCTTTCCCGCCATCTTCACTGCGGTTTTGATTCCGCCGAAGAAGTATGAGATCAATCCGATCATCACACCATATCCACACATCGTTATGCTCCATCTGCTCTGTGTGGCGAGGTTGATTACGAACCCCAATACTGTCATACAAGTTGCTCCAAGTGCAATATACTGCGCAATTTCCAATCTTTTCATTTTTACCTCTCCTTTGTTCGTTTGTTTTTCAGCTCTTGCTGATGTCCTTATATTACACGAACAAAGGAAAGGCGTTTTCAGGCAAAGTTTACACTTGCCTATGCATTTCTTCCAAACTCAAATGCTTTGTGGTTTAAAGCACGGAACTTCTCCGCAACGATCACATCGATTGCTTCCTCCCATGCTGCTTCCGGAATCTCCGGAAAATACTTCGAAAGTCTTCCCATGAGTGCGATATTTACCGCCTTGGCAGAACCTGCCTCCTCTGCGATAGCAAGGAAATCCCTCGCATCGACATTCGCACCGGCTGCCTCCATCTTGGAGACAAGCTCCTGTGGATACTCCGCAGCGCCTGTGATGACCGGCATCGGCTCTACCTCCTGTGTATTCACGATGATCTGTCCACCCTTCTTCAGGTAGGAAATCCATCTTGCCGCTTCGAGCTTCTCAAATGCGACAATCGCATCTGCCTCGCCCTTGTCAATGACCGGTGAATACACCTTCTCACCATATCTTACATATGTGACAACGCTTCCGCCACGCTGGCTCATACCATGCACCTCGGAAACCTTCACATCAAAATTCTGTGAGAGCAGCACATGTCCTAATATCTTGCTGGCAAGTAACGTACCCTGTCCGCCGACACCGACGATCATAATATTCTTTGTCTCCATCTTACCTGCCCTCCTTTGCTGCCGGACACAATGCGCCGAATTTACACATCTGTGTACATACTTCACAACCGATACACAACGTCGTATCGATCACTGCCTTCTTATCCCTCACGGAAATCGCAGGACATCCGATCTTCATACACATCTTACAGCCGACACATTTATCGGTATTCACCTTGATTGGCGGTTTATGTACCGTACCCTTGATCATAACACATGGACGGCGGCTGATGATGATACTTGGCTCCTCTGCGGCAAGCTCTTCCTTCACGACACGCTCCACCTCTGCGAGATCGTATGGATCAACAACCGTGACACGGTTAAATCCAAGTGCTGCACAGAGTGCTTCGAGATTTACCTTTCCAGCTGGCTCGCCACGCAGGTTCTTACCGGTTGTCGGATTCTGCTGATGTCCGGTCATACCTGTGATCGAGTTGTCCAGAATAATCACGGTTGAATTACTCATGTTATATGCAATATCTGTAATACCAGTAATGCCGGAATGAATGAAGGTCGAATCACCGATTACACCGACACTCATCTTCTCGCCCTGTTCACCCATCGCCTTATTAAAGCCATGCAGACCGGAGCACGATGCACCCATGCAGACATTTAAGTCCATTGCATTTAATGGTGCCACGGCACCCAATGTATAACATCCGATATCACCATAGACCATACACTTTAACTTCGAAAGAATATAGAAGATTCCACGGTGTGGACAGCCCGCACACATCACAGGCGGACGTCCCGGAATCTCATCGGCAATCGCCAGTTCATCCGACGCGTCTCCGCCAAGTGCCGTACGCACCAGATTCTGTGAGAATTCGCCGCAGATCGGGAATGTCTCTTTGCCGACAACCTCTAAGCCAAGCTTTCTGCAGTGATTCTCGATAAATGGATCTAACTCCTCTAAGACTACAACCTTATCCACATGCTCTGCAAAGTCTAAAATCAGCTTCTCTGGAAGTGGCCAGATCATACCAAGCTTCAGGTAGCTTGCATTATCACCATATACTTCCTTTGCATACTGATACGATGTGGAGCTTGTGATAAATCCGATGGATGTATCGCCCATCTCCACGCGGTTTAAGTCACAATCCTCTGCAAATGCGATCAGATCCTTTGTCCGCTGCTCCACGCGCACATGCGCATCACGGGAATTCTTCGTCATCATAACCTTTGTCGGGTCCTTCTTGTAAGGAACCTGCTCCGGAACGATCCGCTCCTCTGTATTTACAACACTCTGTGAATGTGCCACACGTGTACACATTTTAAGAAATACAGGTGTATTGAACTTCTCCGATAATTCATATGCACGCTTCGCAAATACGCGCGCCTCCTCTGAATCTGCCGGCTCTAACATCGGCACCTTCGCTGCCTCTGCATAATGTCTCGAATCCTGCTCATTCTGGGAAGAATGCATACCCGGATCATCAGCCACGCAGACAACCAGACCTGCATTTAATCCCTGATAAGAGATCGTGAACAATGGGTCTGCTGCCACATTCAATCCAACATGCTTCATTGCCGTTGCGCTTCTGACTCCACCCAGACTCGCGCCATGTGCCACTTCCATAGCCACCTTCTCGTTCGGTGCCCACTCACAATAGATCTCATCGTATAAAGCAGCTTCCTCGGTAATCTCCGTACTCGGTGTACCCGGATAACTGGAAATCACTTTACATCCAGCTTCGTATAAGCCGCGTGCAAGCGCCTTATTTCCCAACATCAATTCTTTCATTTATAATTTACTCCTTTTATCCTTTATGCCTCATTTTCCTTCTCCACCAGCTTGTCTGCGCCGTACATCTGACGAAGCTTCGGCTTCTCGATCTTGCCGGTTGCATTTCGCGGAATCTCATGGAAAATAATCTGCTTTGGTCTCTTATATCTCGGAAGCTCCAAGCAGAAGTTCTCGATCTCTTCCTCTGTACAGGTCATACCGTCCTTGATCTCGATGATCGCGGCTGTCTTCTCGCCCAATCGACGGTCCGGAAGTCCGATGACTGCCACATCCTTGATCTTATTATGCTTGCGCAGGAAATCCTCGATCTGTACCGGATAGATGTTCTCGCCTCCACTGACGATGACATCCTTCTTCCGGTCGACAAGGAAATAGAATCCGTCCTCGTCCTGTCTTGCCATATCTCCGGTGAACAACCAGCCGTCCTTGATTGTCTCCGCGGTTGCTTCCTCATTTCTATAATAACAGGTCATCACGCCCGGTCCCTTGACACAGAGCTCTCCGACTTCGCCCTGTGGGACTGTCACACCGTTCTCATCCACGATCTTACATTCCCAACGGTAACCCGGCACACCGATCGCACCGACCTTATGGATATTCTCCACACCCAGATGCACACAGCCCGGTCCGGTTGACTCGGAAAGTCCATAATTCGTATCGTACTGGTGATGTGGGAAATATTCTTTCCAGCGCTTGATCAGCGATGGCGGTACCGGCTGTGCACCGATATGCATAAGCCGCCACTGCGAAAGCTCATAATCCTCTAACTTCAGGTCCCCGCGGTCTAACGCGTCCAGAATATCCTGTGCCCACGGAACGAGCAGCCAGACGATCGTACAATGCTCACTCGACACAGCGGAGAGAATCGTCTCCGGTTTTGTGCCCTTTAAGAGCACAGCCTTGCTGCCTGCCACCAGACTTCCCATCCAGTGGAACTTCGCACCGGTATGGTACAGTGGCGGGATACACAGGAACGTATCATCCCGGCTCGTGCCGTGATGCTTCTGCTCCATCTGTGCGGCCTGTGTTAAGCTCTGGTGTTTATGTAAAATTGCCTTCGGGAATCCGGTCGTTCCGGATGAAAAATAAATCGCTCCAAAATCATCGTCTGTGATCTCCACATTTGGTGCATGGCTCGAACAATCTGCTACGAGCTGATGATAGCTCTCTGCGAATTCCGGACAGTTATCCCCGACATAGATCAACAGTCTTCCCTTGGAAAGCCGCTCTGCATTTGTCTCGATTCGTCCGATGAACGCCGGGCCAAACACGATCATATCAACCTCTGCGAGCTCTGCACAATATAAAATCTCTTCTGCATCATACCGGAAATTAAACGGCACGGCGATGGCTCCTGTCTTCAGAACGCCGAAATAAATCGGCAGCCATTCCAGACAGTTATACATCAGGATTGCGACCTTATCGCCCTTCTTGATGCCTCGCCCGATCAGCATGTTGGCAAACCGGTTTGCCTTCTCATCGAAGACACTCCATGTAATCTCTCTTCGATACGGCTCAAATCTCGATGGCTGTATCAGCTCGAACTCCTTCCACGAAGTTCTTCTCGTATCCGGCTCATCCGGATTCAACTCCACCAGTGCAACCTCATCCGGGTACAATCTGGCATTTCTCTCTAGGTACTCTGTAACTGGCATTTTCTTTTGCGACTCCTTAATTTTATATATATTCGCGCACGGCTTCCATCAGTTTCCTTGCACTGACAGGTTTTTGAAGCCTTGCTTTCATTCCATATTCTTCTCCATGAAACTCATCGTCTGCATATAACCGGGAAGACAACGCAATCACTGGAACCGTCCTTCCATCCTCGCGAAGCTGTCGTATCCCCATTGTTGTTGCATAACCATCCATAAACGGCAATCCCATATCCATCAATATCAGATCATAGTCATGCGCCGGTGACCGTTCAAACATGCAGATTGCATCCTCTCCATTGATCGCGCGGTCAACAACAAGTCCACGTTCTGTCAAAATCTGCTCCTCAATCGAAGCGGTAATATCATTATCATCTACAACCAGCACATGCTGTCCGGAAAACATCGTTTTCCTCTCGCGCGCAGATTCCCAATCGCTCCAGTCAAAATACTGGATCTCTCCTTCGGCATCCTTGGACTCTGTTCCATATCGCAGTTTCATTCCAACTGTAATCTTCGTCCCATGACCAGTCTTTGTCTCAACCTCAATCTCTCCATCCAGCAGACGAACCAAATTCTGCACGATCATCAACCCCAAGCCAGAGCCTTCCACACGCTCAATCCGGTCTGAATGCTCTCTTGCAAATGGCTCGAACATAATCTTCCGAAACTCCTCAGACATACCGACTCCATTGTCCTGCACATAAAATTCAAAGTATCCGGTCGTTTCGTCCATCGGTTTCTCTTTGATCCCACAAAATATCTCGCCCTGATATGGCGTATAATCAATTGCATTTTGCAATAAATTCAACAATATCTGCTGCATCTTCTCCACATCGCCAATCACATTGCGATGGTAAAGCTGTGCCATGTCCAGATGCATTGTGTGCCGCCGAAGCCGCATGGATGGCTTGACAATATCAAGCGTATTTCTCCACAGATTTTCTACAGATGTCTGCTGCATCTGCAACAGCGTCGTACCCTGCTGTATCGCGTCTGTATTGATCATCTGACGCACCATACGGAAGATTGCCTTTGCTGAAAGGGAAATCTCCTCGATACACGCGGTCACACGTTCCGGATTCGTGACAAATGTCCGCGCAACGGATGCATTTCCGACGATCATGTTGATCGGCATCTGCAATTCCTCGTTCAGCCGCTTGAGATACATATTTTTGATGGCATATGCCTGCTCACTTTGCAGATATGCATCCCGAATCGCCTGCCGCTGTTTTAACTCTGCAGACTTCTTGCTGTCAATATTCATGTGGAACCAGTTCAAAATCTTCGGTTCCTCTTCCTTCCATTCAACTACCCTGAACACATCTCTGCGCCATACATTTTCTCCCGTGCATACAATATACTCGCATTCCGCAGTATCGCTCTGCTTCAGAAGCTTGCGCAGATTATCCCGCACACCGAAATTATAACGATATTCCTGATATTCTGGTGCAACCAGCTCCTGCATCTCGAAATTCTGCTGGCTGTAACTACAATTCCGTGGTACCGGAATCCCCTGCTTCTGCAAATTATCGTGCAGGATTTCAAATGTATCCGCTTCCAGATCAATCTCCTCAATCAACAACCATTCATCGCACATAGATGCGATGGCACGATTCAATTTGTCCTTTGACGATTCCTTAAAATCCCCGTTTTTATCCATTTCAAAATCCCCCATATTCTCCTTTTTTTCTTATGTTTTCCTGTTCTTTATTGATAAAATACTGCCCAGAAATATGTACCATCCTGCGCTCGCGCTACGCTGACGCCAAGATACGCACAATTATCCAAATCCACGGTCCCCTGATTTTCCTCGTTCATCTGTGCAATATAAGTATCCAATGCCTGTTTTACCGTCGCGACATCTTCCTTTAAAGAAAATGTATATGTCACCCATCCGGTATTCGGTATCTTATATGTGGCAATCGCCTGATTGCCAATCTCCGTTAACGCGGCATTTAATTCATCCATGCTGGTATATACCAACGCCGCGCTTTTTGCCGCTGTCTCTTTAGCAGCAACTGTAAATTCATCCCTCTGTGTCAGAGTATTCCCCTTTGCTTCGTGCTGCTTCGCACATAAATCATAAAACTCCTGCGCATATGCAGTACAATCCACTTCCTCCATTGGACTCGCATCTATCTCCGTCTGTAAGATCTGCTGTGTCGTTGCTTCGGAAGCAGCCGTTGTCTCATCCCCATTTCGCGTCCTCTGAAAATATATAAAAGTTCCAATCCCCAACAACAGAACAATACCACAGACCATACCAATCTGCTTTTTTCTATGTGCCTGCTTTTTCCGGTCTGCCTGCATATCCGCCAACATCTGAGATATTCCACTGTGCGTCATCATGGATACGCTTCCTGTTTGCTCCATCGACGTCTCGTACAATGCCTGATACAACTGTTCCGCATTTGCATACCTCTGTGCCGGATCAATTGCAAGTCCCTGCATCAAAACAGCTTCTTCCTGCGGTGCGATCACAAGTCCCATCGCAGATGGCGGCACAAGTCTGTCCTGCTTTGCCCGCTCGACGGCATGCGGCACCTTCACCCCGGTCATGCAAGTATACATCGTCGCACAAAGCGCATATACATCGGAATACGGTCCAATCTGCGCTCCCGGTGACACCTGTTCGATTGGCGAATATCCACCCTTTTGCACGCGGAGATAATTATAATTTCCATACATTCGCGCAGCGCCAAAATCAATCAGCTTCACCTTTCGGTCATGTGTGATCATGATATTGTCCGGGCTGATATCCCGGTGGATCACACCTCGTTTATGTACACCTGCCAACGCACGGATAACCGGACGCATGATTGCCAGAGTCTCGGACACAGATAACCTGCCTCCCCGACCTTTTACATATGCATCCAGCGACTGTCCTTCCACAAAATCCATGACAAGGTAAGCTGTGTTGTTCTCTTCAATAAACGTGTAGACATTTACCACACCAGGCTGCTCTCCCAAGGCAGCCAGCACACGACCTTCCTCAATATACTGCTGTTTCATCTTCTCGAAATTCTCACGTTTTTCACCTGCCTCGGTGTAAACATTCGGATCTCCGGGATTCCGGTAGCAGTACCCGCGCATATAGAATTCTTTGATTGCAACCTTCCGCTGCAGCTTCACATCATACCCAAGATACGTAATTCCAAATCCGCCATCTCCAAGCACCCGCTCAATATAATATTTATTCTGTTCCAGATACGTCCCCGAAGGTAACTGATGTGCTTCCATGTGCGCTCCTGTTTTTGTCGATGATCGGTTTTATTTTATCACAACAGTCCTTAGAATTCTATCCCTTTTCTGGCAGAAATTCCCTG
>ERZ791826.1442-NODE-1442-length-13820-cov-3.304904_pt1 | contig 13820 bp, 8 predicted proteins | sample MGYA00510297_ERZ791826 | MGnify/ENA primary metagenome ERZ791826 (study PRJEB30046, sample SAMN00792004) | human gut metagenome | study: EMG produced TPA metagenomics assembly of the A metagenome-wide association study of gut microbiota in type 2... | reverse complement strand
CAAGTCGTTCCACAAGGCCAAAAGCAGTTCCGTATGGAAATTGGAGGAGTACACGAAGACGCTCGCCCACAACAACGACTGCATCATCAAGATGTCGGCGGATTACGAGACGTTCCTCGCGCGGGTGCAGACCGACAAGGAGGGCAATAAGCTCAACGCCCTGCGGCTCGACGGGTTGGAAGCCACCGACCACAAGACCCTCGGCACGCGCTTACAAGAGATTGCCAAGAACGCCACGACGGGCGGCGAGTATCTGCGCATCGGCGAGTTGTACGGCTTTCCGGTTCTCGTCAAGACCGAATCCTCGCTGAAAGAAGGCGTGGAGGTCAAGCTGAACCGTTTCTTCGTGGAGGGGGCGTTCAAGTACACCTACAACAACGGGCAGATAGCGATGGCCGACACCAAAGCGGCGGCGATGAACTTCCTAAACGCTTTGGAACGCATCCCCAAACTCGTGGAGCAATACCGCGAAAAGAACGTCGAATACGAACGCGATATTCCGATTTTGCAGCAGACCGTAGGCGGCGTGTGGAAGAAAGAGAACGAGCTGAAGCAGTTGAAATCCGAAGTCGCGGCATTGGAACGCAAGATTCAGCTGGAGCTGGCTCCGCCCAAACCCGAAGCTGTGCAGGAACAGCAAGCCGACGGAATACAGCAGAAGAACGAACACGGAAAACAGTTGAATGCCGTCAACCTCAACACGAACAACGATTTTGTTAAAAATCATGTTATGGTTGTAAGGCCGGAAATAACAGAGGCACAACGGCCTTCGGGAAAGAGTATAAAGCTATAATTTATGAGACGGCCACCCATTGAGGTGGCTGTTTTGTTTACTCTTTTTGGTATTCGGTCGGCGAACACCCGACCTTCTCTCTGAAATACTTGCCGAAGAAGGATTGATTGGCGAAATTCAGCATATCGGCGATCTGCTGGATGGTATATTTGCGACTTTTGAGCAGGGCTTTCGCTTCGAGAATGACGAAGTCGGTGATCCAATCGCCGGCGAAACGTCCGCTTACCCTGCGAACGACCTGCGACAGATACTTGGGTGTTACGCATAACACATCCGCGTAATAGGAGATACTGCGTTCTTTCGTGTAGCTTTTCCGCACTTCGTCCATGAACTGCGTGTATAGCTCCTGTTGCCGGCCGCTTTTCACTTCCGTCTTTTCGTCGTCGGAATCGGCTGCGAGCAGATATTTGTAGGAGTTATAGGTCAGCACCTGCGTATATCCGAGCAAAGCACCCTTGCGGAACGGATTGTCCGTCTCCGCTATTTTCGCCTTCATCAAACGATAAATCGTCATGGACTCTTCCATCGCCTGATCCGTCAAATGGTAAAGAGGCCAAGCGTATAACTTGCGTTGCAAGGACATGGTCGCTTCGATTTGAAGCGCAGTCTGGAAATAGTCGGACGCGAAAGCGATTACAGCGATTCGAGCATTGTCGCTCATCCCCCGGTACTCCCCGATGGCTCCGTCCAAAACGACAAGAAGATCATTAGCTCGAAGCTCGAAATCCTGCAAATTGATTTGAAACTGCATCCGACCTGCCAAACAAAAAATTGCAATCGTAAAGGAGAGTTTGACCGGATGATTCACGAACCCGAAATCCGTATCCGATTGTTCGGAAGCATCCTTGAAATTATCTATCAGAATAAATTCTTTGTTCAAATGAACCGCCGCGCTTTCTGCGGACAGTCGAATCAAATCAAAATCCCAATAAGTCTGCTTCGTATTCATAGCGTTCAACTTTTCGACAAGCAAATATAGTCGTTTTAGCCGATATATATACTTTTTGTCGTCCATTAGAGCAAAACGCTATTCTATTCGACGATACGACGGGCGAAATAAATAGGGAACTTTGTAGCGAAATAGAGAAAATCATTAAAACCGATAGAGACAATGAAAAGATTGATTACAACGGTTCTCGTCGCCGGCGTGCTCTGCGCTTGCGGCGGAGTGCAGCACGAAAACGCCGCGCTGCGGAGTGTCGAACTAACCAAGCCTGCGCCGATGGAGGCGACCCGCATGAAATGTTATCCCGGTATCATCCGCGAAGCCCACACTATCGGATTGGGCTTCAAAACGGCCGGACAGATCGAACGCATCTGCGTAAAAGAGGGCGATTACGTCCGTCAGGGACAACTGCTCGCCGAGCTGGATGCCGCCGACTACCGGTTAGGCGTCGAGGCGTTGCAGATTCAGTACGACCAACTCAAAGATGAGATAGCGCGTACAAAGCAGCTTTTCGACCAGAAGAGCATCTCGGCTAACGATTATGAGAAAGCGGTCGCCGGACTGAAGCAATTGGGCGTGGAGTTGCAGACGAACAAGAACAAACTCGACTACACGAAACTTTATGCACCAACCGACGGATACGTGTGGACCGTGAACTTCTCGCCTGCGGAGATGGTCAACGCGGGTACGGCCATGTTCACGCTGTTGGACGTATCGCACATGGAGGTCACCGCCGATATACCGGCTGCCGAATACCGCCAGCGCGACCGCTTCGTCCGTTACCGTTGCACGGCTGACGGCATTGACGGTGAACTGCCGATGAAGATGTTGAGCCTCACGCCGAAAGCCGACGGCAACCAGCTCTATCAGCTGCGGCTGACATTCGACGGGCAGCCCGACAAACGACTGACGGCAGGCGTAAACGTTGAGGTCGGCATTGTCGTGGAGGATACGGCCTCCGCTCGCGGGGTCGCCGTCCCGTTGTGCGCCCTTTTCCGCGACAACGGGACGGGCGAACCGTCCGTGTGGGTCTTCGGGGCGGATTCCACCGTCTGCAAACGACCCATCGTACTCGGCGGAACGGATGCCGAAGGCCGTGCCGTCGTCGTCGAAGGACTGACGGGTGAGGAGCATATCGTTCGGGCAGGTGTTCATGTGCTTCGGGACGGAGAGCGTGTGCGTGTCATTGAGAAACTAAGTAAAACCAACGTAGGAGGATTGCTGTAATGAAGATGACCGAATTTTTCATGCGGCGGCCGGTGCTGTTCTGGTCGCTCATGGCGGCGATATTGATTGCGGGCGTGCTCGCGTTCGTGCAGATGCCCAAGTTGGAAGACCCAGCCGTATCGGCCAAGCAGGCGATGGTGGTGGTCGCGTGGCCGGGAGCCGGTGCGCACGAAATGGAGCTGGAGGTGGCGCAGCTTATGGAGGATGAACTGCGAGCTCTGCCCGATGTAAAGAACGTAAAAACTGAGTGTCAGAACGGCACGGCCATGTTTACCGTCGAATTTCAGATGACCGTGCTGGAAGAGGAGCTGGAGCAACATTTCGACCTGCTTCGCCGCAAGGTAAACGATGCGGCCTCGCGTCTTCCGCAGGGGTGCTACTCTCCGGTAGTGGTGGATGACATGATGGATGTATATGGTATTTTCTATTCCCTCACGGCCGACGGATACGACTATCCCGAGATGTACCGATACGCCAAATACCTCCGCCGCGAGCTGCTCGACGTGAAGGGTGTCAAGCGCATCAACATCATCGGCAACCGCGACGAGGTAATCAATATCGTACTCTCCAAAGAACAGATCGCCCGCAACGGCATCGTTCCCACACAGATCATGTCGGCCTTGCAGGCGACAGGTAAAAAAGTCGATGCGGGAAAATACGCCAGCGGCGATGAACGGATTGCACTCTACGTCGATTCGGCTGTTGAAAACGAGGAGGACATTCGTAATCTAATGATTCAGACTTTGGACGGAAAGACGATGCGAATCGGCAACATCGCCCGCGTGGAGCGAACCTTTGCCGAGCCGCAGCGTAACGGCTTTTTCGTCGATGGGAAGCCGGCATTGGCTCTCTGCGTGGCGATGGAGACATCGGCTATCGTTCCTGATGTGGGTAAGGCGGTCGATGCTCGGCTGGCCGAGGCGATGAAGCGTGTCCCCGCCGGATTGGAGACCGAAAAGATCTTTTTCCAGCCTGACAAAGTAGATGAGGCGATCTCCTCTTTCATGTGGAATCTTGTCGAATCGGTCGCCATCGTCATTCTGGTACTTATCTTCACGATGGGACTGCGCAGTGGTTTGATTATCGGATTCGGGTTGGTACTCACGGTCGCCGTATCGTTTCCCATACTGCTCGTCTGCGGTACGACGCTACAACGCATCTCGCTCGGTGCGTTCATCGTGGCGATGGGTATGTTGGTCGATAACGCCGTTGTCATCATGGACGGCATCCTGATCGACAAAAAACGGGGACTTGCTCCGAAAAGCTATCTCTACCGCATCGGGCGCAATACGGCCATGCCGCTGTTGGGTGCTACCGTCATTGCCGCTTCGACATTCCTCTGTGTTTACCTTTCGCCCGATACGGCCGGAGAATACGCGGGCGACCTATTTTTGGTGCTGTGCGTCAGCCTGCTGGCAAGCTGGGTGCTGGCATTGGTACAAGTTCCCGTCTGCGCCAAGACGTGGCTGCCCAAGCGGGAGAAGGCGTCCCGCAACACTTCCGGCGGGGTAATGAATTCGCCCATGCACCGTTTCGTGCGCCGCACAATCGCCGTATTGATCGGCTACAAGCGCACGACCATCGTTGCGGCGTTCGGTGCGCTGGCGCTCTGCATCTTCGGCATGACGAAGGTAAAGAATCTATTTTTCCCCGATTTCGACTACAAGCAATTCGTTGTTGAGTGTTTCTTTCCCTCGGCAGCCGATGCCGATATGGTGCGCGACCAACTGCTGACGATGAGCGACCGCCTCGCGGAGAATCCCGCCATCGACCGAGTGGCCATCAGTCAGGGCAGCGCTCCGGCTCTTTATTGTCTGGTACGTCCTATGACCTCGGGCGGCGACTGCTACGGCGAGTTGATCGTGGACTGCAAGGATTACAATACGGTTTTGGAACAAATTCCTGCGGTGCGGCGACAACTGCGCGAACAATATCCCGATGCCTACATCCGTATTCGAAAGTACAATTTCTCGACTTCGACTTCACACACCGTCGAGGTGGAGTTCGCAGGCCCCGATCCGGTCGTGCTGCGCGATTTAAGTGCGCAGGCCGAAGCCGTCATGCGCCGCTCACCCTATGTGGATGCCTATTCGGTGCAGAACAACTGGAAACCTATGGGCAAATCCTTTGTTGCTGGGTACGTACAGCAGGACGCCCTGCGCTCCGGCATCGAACGCGGCGATGTGGCCAATGCGTTGCTGGCTGCGACGGACGGAATGCCTATCGGCGTATTGAACGATCAGGAACGTATGGTAACACTTAACCTGCAAGTCCGCAACGGTGACGGCAGCCGTACCGGTAACCTCGAAGAGATACCGGTTTGGAGCATGATGAATGCCCGTCTGTCGAACGAGGAACTGCAAGGGGCACTCTCCGGCGGCAAGGCGATGAGCGAGTTGCAGGACAAGGTGTTCCGCTCCGTACCGCTCGGAAATGTCGTCGATCATGTGCGGCTCGATTGGGACGAAGATGTCGTTCTGCGGCTCAACGGCCGGCGTGTCATCGAGGCGGAGTGCGACCCCGATCCCGACCGCGACGATGCCACGCCCGCCAAAGTCGTCGCTTCGATTCGGGACGAAATAGAGGCTATCCCGCTGCCCGAAGGCTACACGATGCGCTGGGTGGGCGAAGGCGAAGTGCAAGACGAAGCAATCGGCAATTTGATGAAATACGTGCCGATAACCCTCTTTCTTATTTTGGTCATCTTGTTGTTGCTGTTCAATAGTTGGCGTAAAGTAATCCTCATTCTGCTCTGCTTGCCGTTCGTTTTCTGCGGCATTACCCCCTCGCTGCTGTTGAGTGGTCAGCCGATGACCTTCATGGCCATCATCGGTATGCTGGGACTTATCGGTATGATGGTCAAGAACGCCATCGTACTCGTGGACGAAATCAACCGGCTCCAGACCGAAGAGAAGGCATCGCCCTACACGGCTATCGTCGAGGCCACCGCCTCGCGCGTGCGTCCCGTGCTGATGGCGTCGCTGACGACCATCGTCGGCATGATTCCGCTCGTCGGCGACCCGATGTACAGTTCGATGGCCATCACGATCATGGGCGGCCTTACGGTCGGCACGGCCATTACACTCGTCCTGCTGCCGCTTTTCTATGCAACATTGTTCCGCATTCGCAAACCTGCTAACATATAAAATTAAAATCCAATGAATAAGAAAAATATCGTTATTTCATGTTGTGTCGTTCTACTTTCCGCTTTCGGCGCGTCGGCACAGCAACCGCTTCGGATTTCGCAGGCCGAATGCCGCGAAATGGCACTCGCACATAGCGAGGATCTGCAACGGTCGGAGAATGCGCTCCGACAAGCGGAACTCGACCGCAAAATCGCCAAAACAGCTTTTCTTCCGAACATCGAAGGCTCGGCAATGGGGGCTTATGCACTGCCCGACATGGATATGATGGGAATGAAATTGCGTATGCGCGGTACATATATGGCAGGCATCAATCTGACGCAACCCGTCTACACGGGAGGTAAAATCACGGCCGGACACCGGTTGGCCCGCATCGGCGAGGAGGCCGCTGCCGAGCAACTTCGCATGACCCGCATGGATGTACTTGTCGAAGCCGACAATGCCTATTGGACATATATTGCCGTAGATCGTAAAGTCCGTATGCTGGAAAGCTACCACGCACAGATGGATACCTTATACCGTCAGACAGCGGCAGCGCTTGTGGCGGGCATGGCGACCGAGAACGATCTATTGCGTATCGACGCCAAACGCAGTGATATTCGTTATCAATTACAGAAAGTACAGAACGGCGCCGATTTGTGCCGTATGTCACTTTGCCGTATCGTAGGTGCGGATTTCGACACGCCGATAGAGGCGACCGATACGGCTTTCGTCGCCTCGCAGCCCGATCGACTTTCGGCGGAGACAGCCGCCCGTCCCGAGCTGCACCTGCTCGAAAAGCAGGTCGCAGCCGGAAAGGAGCAAATACACATGGCTCGCGCCGATATGCTGCCTACCGTCGGATTGTCGGTCGGCTACTCCTACTACGGTAACCTCAAACTCAACGGTATGGCCGACGCCGGGGGTGGAACGATGGTTCCATATTCGCAGAAATTTCAGGAGGGCATGGGATTGGCCATGCTGTCGGTAAAGATTCCGATTTTCCATTGGGGCGAGAGCCGTAAAAAGGTACGCAAGGCGCAGTATGAACTGCGGAATGCCGAACTCGACCTGCAAAAAAACGAGCGGTTGGTTGATATTGAGGTGCAGCAGGCGATCCGAAACGTGCAGGATGGTTTTCTGTTGATCCGCACAGCTGAAACCGGTTTGCAGCAGGCCGACGAGAACTTGCGCGTAATGCGCAACCGCTACGCGGCGTCGATGGCTCCGCTGACCGACCTGCTCGACGCCCAATCGCAGTGGCAACAGGCCGAAAGCAATCTTATCGAGGCGCAAACCCAATACAAAATCTATGAAACAGAGTATCTGCGGGCTACGGGACGGTTACAGTAATTGAATCTGTTTTACAATTTTTCATATTGCATCATGAATAATTCCTTGCGTTCTCTCAAGCTGAAACTTATAACGGGCTATATTTTGCTCGTTATATTGTTCGGTGTGGCACTAACGCTGTTAGCGTATGAGCGTAGGAAGGCGGAACAAACAGACAGGCGTATCGAAGAGTTGGTTGAGCAACGCGCCGAGACGGAACGTATTTTGCTCGACCTTTTGGATTTGGCTTTTCAAGGCGAACAAGCCGTCGGTTGGGAACCGACGGATATGGAGGCTTACCGAAACAAATCGGATTCGGTTGGTATCGCTCTCGACCACTTGCGGTTACAGCTCGTCGATTCGGTGCAAAGCAGACGTATCGATCGTATATCCCGTTTACTCGATCAAAAAGAGAAACATTTGTTTGCCGTTATGGAGGACGTGCAGGCGTTACGAGAACATTGTTCGCTCGTACAGAAACGCATTCCCTCTGCAATTCGCCAAACGACCCAACAAAGTGCAGTATTATCGGCACAATTGCAAGAAAATATCGAGGAAGAGCGTCGATTGACAGGAGGTATCAAAGGATTGTTTCGCAATAAGAAAAAGACACAAGAACAGATTGACCGTAAAAATGATACGCTTCTGCGGCGCACACAAAACCATCAGGCAGGATCGCTTCGCGCTTTGGCCGATGAGGTTGCCCAAACCCATGCCGAGACAACAGCGCGGCTTATTGCCCACGTCGATAGCCTGACCCACCGCAATGCGATTCTGAACCGACAGCTCGGACGCCTGATTTCTGAATTTGACGACGCCGACCGTCGTATCCGCGAGGAGGTTTTGGCGCACGAGTTATTCGGTCACAAACGCGCTTTCCGAACCGTTTCTTTATTGAGTATTATTGCCGTACTTTGCGCTGTACTATTTTATATCCTGCTCCATCGGGACATCCGTTCCCGCCAACGTACCCGTCTTCAATTAGAAAAAAGCCATCGTCGCAACGCACAACTGCTTGCTGCACGTAAAACGATGATACTGACCGTGAGCCACGACCTGCGATTACCGTTGTCGGCCATTTGCGGTTATGCAGATTTACTTCCCGATGCACGACGCAAAGAATCTCGATTACGCTATTGCGCAGCAATCAAGGAATCTTCGGAACGTATGCTGACGCTGCTCAATACGCTGCTCGACTACTATCGTCTGGATACGGGAAAAGAACAACCCGACGTCACGCCGTTCCGTGTAAAAAGACTGACGGATACGCTTACGGCTGAATATGCAGAACAAGCCGCATCCAAAGGGTTGGAATTTAACGTCGCCTACGAAGGCGGGAATGTAATCGTTGTGGGCGACCGCAACCGCATTTTACAGATTATAGGCAATTTGCTCTCCAATGCCGTGAAATTTACCGAACGAGGCTCTGTTTCTCTGTGTATGGCATACGATTCCGACGAGCTGACAATTTCGGTTACCGACACGGGAGCGGGATTAACCGAAGAACAGCAAAGACGAATTTTTCAGCCATTCGAGCGAGTGGGTAGAGCCGATATGCCGGAGGGTTTCGGGTTGGGATTGTCTATCGTACTGGCTTTGGTTGAATTGTTACGCGGTAAAATAGATGTACACAGCACCCCTTCTAACGGGAGTGAGTTTGTCGTAACCTTGCCTTTGCCATTATATACCGAAGAAACCGTATTACCTGACGATGACACAATTCGGGATATAATGCTGCCGGACGATTTACGTGTGGCGGTCGTCGATAACGATCCTGTGTTGCTTGCGATGACGGTGGAGATGTTCTCGCGTCATGCGGTTTACGTCGATAGCTGTTGTAATGCGCGAGAATTGTTGGAGCGCATCCGTACCGTTAATTATGATTTGATAGTTACGGATATTGTCATGACGGACGTAAGCGGATTCGACCTGTTGGAGCTGTTGCGTACCTCGAATCTTTCGGAAGCGCAGGAGGTTCCCGTGCTGGCAATGACCGCCCGTGCGGAGTGCAGCGTCGAGGAATTTACGAAAGCGGGATTTGCAGGGTGTATTCATAAACCGTTCTCCTGCAATGAACTGTTTGCCGCTGCGCGGAGCTGTATCGACACCCGGACAAAGCAAGGAGGTATCTTTCCCGACTTTTCCGTTCTGCTCAACGGGGAGCGGAATGATGCCGAAATGCTATGCTTGCTGGCGCAGGAAACCGAGATGAATATGTCCGCTTTTTCCGAAGCGTTGCACAACGATGATAAACCGACGCTTGTCGCTCTTACCCATCATCTGCTTTCCCTGTGGGAATTGTTGCGGATTGAGGCTCCGTTGAAAGCGTTTCGGGAACTTTTATCCGATGCCGATACGCCGGATGAGGTAATGCAAGCGGCCGGGAAGAGCGTTCTTGCTGCCGGAAAACAATTGGCGGAGCAAGCCGCCCAACGAGCGAAGGAGGTGCAGGTATGAGCCGTATATTGATTGTCGAGGATGATGTAGTGCTTGCCCGCGCCTTGAAAAATTGGCTGGAACGGGAGCGGTTGCAGGTTACGTGTGCTATAACAGCCTCGAATGCCCGTCGGATTATCGTAAGCGAAGAAGTAGATATAATCCTGTCGGATTTGCGGTTGCCCGATGGCGACGGAATCGAATTGCTGGAATGGTTACAGAAAAACAGACGCCGTATTCCGCTTATTATCATGACGCAGCACGCGGAGGTGTCATCTGCCATCCGCGCAATGAAAGCAGGAGCGGAGGATTATCTGCCCAAACCGATCCATCCCGAAATGCTCTACTCGAAATTGAACGACGTATTGCTTCGTACCCGGAAAATGAAACGAAAACAAACGGATATATTGCAACGAGTAAGTCAGCCTATTCGAGAGGTGGAACGTCGTGCGCGATTGGTTGCCGCAACCGATATGTCCGTGTTGATTCGGGGCGAGAACGGTTCGGGAAAAGAGCTGGTTGCCGACTTGATCCATCGTGCAAGCGCACGCGACGACAAACCGTTTGTGGCCGTCGATTGCGGAGCCATCCCGAAGGAATTGGCCGCTTCTGAATTTTTCGGTTATGTCAAAGGGGCATTTACGGGAGCTATTGCCGATAAGTCGGGGGTATTTCATACGGCGGAGGGCGGTACGCTTTTTCTGGATGAGATAGGGAACTTACCTTACGAGGTGCAGACGCTTTTGCTTCGGGCATTGCAGGAACGTCGCTATCGCCCCATCGGGAGCAGACGGGAATACCCCTGTGATGTGCGTATCGTGGCCGCCACGAACGAAAATATCGAACGAGCAATCGCCGACGGGCGTTTCCGGGAAGATTTGTACCATCGCTTAAATGAGTTTACCATCGAGTTGCCGCCGCTTCGAGAGTGTGCGGATGATATATTACCGTTGGCCGAATTTTTCCTTGCGCAATTTTGTGAGCAGAACAATCGGCAAATAACGGGATTTTCGTTCGATGCCGTCAAACGGCTGCAAACTTACGGTTGGCCGGGTAATGTACGGGAATTACGCAATACGATTCGCAAAGCAGCCCTGCTGTCGAACGCTGAAACAATCGACGAAGCGGATTTGGATTTGCCCTCTGTTCGCAATACCGACAGTTATGCGTTGAAAGGCGAGCAGGAGGAACGAGCGCGGATTATTAAGGCGCTGGAAGCTGCAAAATATAACAAGGCATTGGCAGCCGAATTGTTGCGGATCAGCCGTCCGACGCTCTACGAGAAGATGAAAAAGTACGGTATTAGTACGGAAAAACAGTAGTTTTTTAGAAAGATTGGAGGGAAAGATGTATCTTTGAAATCGGAAATAGAACACCGTAGCGGAAAACGAGGTTTTTCGTTATGATATATACATAAGTTCGCAAGACGTTTCTGGCGTAAATCTGGAACATTTAGCTGAAAGGGACTATTGCGTGAAGCTTATGCTATGCTTATGCTATGCTTATGCGTAGCGTGCGCTCACGTACTCCTTTCAGGGCATTCCAGAGCCTACGCCGGAAGTAGCGAGAGTGGCACGCTACTTTTTTGACCTCTTGGAACATTATTTGGCAATAGTGCGTTTACATCGAAAACAAGAGGCCGAATGAAAATACGAATCATTGCAATTTTATCTGCCGACGGGTATCTGCTTCCCGTAGATGCTTTACAAGCCCGAAGACTACCGCAGAAATATAGTCCCGATGCGTTTCGGGAGCAAGCAGACCTATCTCTGCATCGGGATAGCTCGCTGCTCTCCTTATTGGCCGAACGTCGTGATTCGTCCGATACAGTTTATTCGGTCGATGCCACCGTTGAAACATCGGAGTTTATCAAAGGGCTGGTGCGGTATGGTTTAGAGGATGAATGGATCGTGTATGAATTGCAGGAGAAACAAAAAAGCGGTATTGCCTTTTCCGAACTCTTCCGGCCGGACAATTGGAAAATATACAACCAACATATACTATCATCAGATACTATTTGCCGGATATACCGTCGTAAAGAGGTATAAGCGTGTAAGATAACTTTACAGTGCGAAAGCAGTCTTACAATTCATTATTGCATTCATGGCGGGCATAATATTATTTTTAGTAGACACATATCAGATAATCAATCGAATAAACCACAATCCTTAAAAAATCCACTCCGCAGGAACAAGGTTTGTCCTTATGTTAAGCGTGCGCACACGAATTAACATGAAGTACAACAACCCCAAACAGCAGGAAAATGGATTTTTTAATACTCACTAACAACGATTTTTTCCGTCTTGTAAATGACGGAGCCGACGCTCGGATGATAACGGCATCGGTGTATAACGAGTTTATCAAGGAAGTTTGTGCCGTATGCTGCGCCCCGCCGTCAGAACGACATCATCTCGTATTCACGCTCGCTTATATCGAAACGGAATTAGGCAGTCTGCACGAAACACACATGATAGAATCTCCCCATGCGAATCACATTCGCAAAGCACTGTCCTTTGTGCGGCGTATGCTTAAATACGTTCAAACCCAAGTGCCACCACTATCCACCACACAAAAATCCGATATTCAAACCCCGCCTTTCCGCTGGACGGGCAGCCTTGTCGAGTTAGTCGAAATTATTTATGCACTCGATGAGATTGGCTGTATCAACGACGGTCAAAACGACATCAAGGATTTGGCTGCGTTCTTCGGGGCGCAGTTCGGGCTGGAAATCAAAGTCCGAAATTGTTACGACGCCTATCTGGACATGAAACGCCGCAAGAACGAAAGCCGCACCTATTTTCTTGACAAGTTGCGGGAACGTCTTAACTTGCGAATGCAGCGCGATGATGCGAAAGAGTTAGCAAGACGATAAGTTTTACGAATAAACGGGAGAACTCGCGGCGTTCTTCCGTTTATTTGTGTACCTTTGCGTATAAATCGCTAAAATACAATAATGAAAGATAATATTTCCATATACAATGCTGATTTTATACAAGAAATCAAACGAATCGTAACGCAAGCCCGCCAAAAGGCATACACCGCAATCAATTCGGCGATGGTCGAGGCTTATTGGCAAATGGGCAAGCGCATCGTGGAGCAGGAACAGCAAGGGAAAGACCGCGCCGATTACGGTTCACAGTTATTGAAATCGCTCTCAAAAGAGCTTACAGCAGAGTTCGGCAAAGGGTTTTCCGTCGGTTCGCTATACTATTATCGTCAATTCTATCAGACCTTTCCCGAAATATTCGCTACACCGTGGCGAATTTTGACATGGTCGCACTATAAGCGTCTGCTTCAAGTTACAAATGCCGAAGCTCGTGCATGGTATCTGAAAGAGGCTGCCGAGCAGATGTGGAGCTACCGCACACTCGACCGTAACATAGGTTCGCAATATTACGAACGGTTGCTGCTTTCCCAACATAAAGATGCGGTCAAGACCGAAATGAAAACGCTGACCAAACCGTTCGAGCAAGACCGTATGGAGTTCATCAAGAATCCGACCGTTGCCGAGTTCATCGGTCTTACACCCAACAGCGATTTTACGGAATCGGATTTGGAAAAAGCGATTATCGGCAACCTGCAAAAATTCCTGCTCGAATTAGGGAAAGGCTTCTCATTCGTCGCACGGCAGAAATTGATCCGCACCGAAAAGAAGGACTACTTCATCGACCTTGTTTTCTACAACTACATTCTCAAATCGTTCGTATTGATCGACCTCAAAACGACGACCATTACGCACCAAGACGTCGGGCAGATGGATATGTATGTAAGAATGTATGACGAGCGGGTACGCGGCGAGGGCGACAATCCGACCATCGGTATCGTCCTCTGTTCGGAGACCGACGAAGATATTGCCCGTTACTCCGTCCTGCACGACAACGACCGTCTGTTCGCCTCGAAGTATATGCTCTATATGCCGACCGAGAAGGAGTTGCGCGAGGAGATCGAACGACAAAAGGAGTTT